>CENI01006078.1_pt1 | contig 11582 bp, 12 predicted proteins | sample 530161 | NCBI WGS metagenome assembly CENI01 (sample SAMEA2591107, study PRJEB7988) | marine metagenome | isolation source: saline water (ENVO:00002010), including | reverse complement strand
TCCTACTACACCAATACTGTTGTATAATTTTTTAGTCATTTTCATATTATTTTTCCTTATTTATTTGATTAACGATTACAGGTAAAGAACCCAGAAAGAAACCCAACGGTATAGCCGAGGGTTACAACGATTGATCTCAGTACGGTACCCGGTACGAACTCACTAATTAATTTCAGCATTACTATCTCCTTGTTTGTTAATTAAAAAAAATTTCTGCTGCAGAAAAAAGCATGCTTTTTACACAACAAAAATGTAGACACAAAAGATGTCATACAAAAAATATGTGACAAAAACAAAAGAAATACCCCCTCTCTCTATTACATAGTATATAGACGTGGGAGGCTTGACAATTAAATCTATTGTAATAGAATAGGAACATGTCAGAAGATGAGTCTGTTAATTGGGAACAGCAAAATATCCCCAACAGTTATAGGGAGATTTTAAACGAGGTATCGGTATTGATGCTAGAGTTAGCATATCAAGTTATGCCAATAACTGAGGAAATGGATAGGGATCAGTTTTTTTTAACAGACGATGTATTAACAATAACCATAGAGAAAGTAGGTAACAAATGCCAAAAGTAGGTAAGAAGAAGTTCCCTTATACTGCCAAGGGAAAGAAGGCAGCAAAGACATATGCCAAGAAGACTGGCAAGAAGATGTCTAAGAAGAAGATGTACTAATGGCTAGGAAGGAAAAGCCAGTTGCACGTACTACGGGTAAGGGTGGTAACTACCGCTCTACGAAGAGTGGTGCGGGTATGACTAAAAAGGGTGTTGCTGCGTATAGGCGCAAGAACCCCGGTAGTAAGTTAAAGACGGCTGTTACGGGAAAGGTAAAGCCCGGTAGCAAGGCTGCAAAGCGCAGGAAGAGCTATTGTGCTAGGTCTCTGGGGCAGCTTAAGCGTAGTAGTGCTAAGACACGCAACGATCCTAACTCACGTATTAGACAGGCTCGTAGACGGTGGAAGTGCTAGTATGAAGATGTATGATTCAACTAGAGGAAAGCATTGTGGGTTTAAGCCCAAGGTTAGGAAACCTGCGAAGCAGCAAGTAATGGCAGATGCTTTTAAAAAGAGTAAGAAACGGAAATGAAAAAGAAGGCTAAAAGCAAAGTAAATGCTGCGGGTAATTATACAAAGCCCGCATTACGTAAGCGTTTGTTTAGCCAGATCAAAGCTGGGGGCAAAGGAGGCAAGCCCGGTCAATGGTCTGCGAGGAAGGCACAAATGCTTGCACGTAAATATAAGGCAGCCGGAGGCGGTTATCGTGGCTAAGAAGGCATCACAAAAGTCATTAGATAAATGGACTAAGCAAAAGTGGCGTACTAAATCCGGTAAGCCTTCCACACAGGGGAAGAAAGCAACAGGCGAAAGATACTTGCCAAGTGCAGCAATTAAGTCAATGTCTAGTAGCGAGTATGCTGCAACTACTAGAAAAAAACGTGCTGATACCAAGAAGGGTAAACAGCATAGTTCGCAGCCAAAAAAAATTGCAAAAAAGACTAGACGGTTCCGTAAAAAATAGAATACTCTATTATTAATAGAATCACCAAAGGAGGCACTTATGATTCAATCGATAATGATTATCGAGCAAGACCCTACTGGAAGTGTAAAGGTAGGAGTAAAATTCAACCACCAAGAACCAACATCTGATGAGATGGAGTTTGCTACAGAGGTAAACTATATTCTTGAGGCGTATGCTAAAGAAAAAGGTAAGCTATCTGATGGTGGTGCAATAGTATCTGAAAAAACGGTTATAGCAGAAAATGTTATCCCTACTGTCAAGATGATGATTAATCATATGAAGCACAGTGGTAAGGATTGGGATCAGCTAGAGCCTTATATGGTCGAGCAGTTGTCAGGCTGTATATTTCGTGAAACAACAAAAGAAGAAATGAAGGAGTATGAAAATGTCGGAAATGATTAAGGAAGTAAGTATGCCGGAAACAAAAGAACTTGTAGTACCATTGGGTACAGGCATAGAAGCACGTGGTGCTAGTGTAGTTGTTGCTCGTAACGTCAGTTATGAAGAAGTACATCGTGCGTTACAGAGTGTAGCTACGCTAGAGAAGATGAGCCAGTGGTGGATGGGCGATCTTGCATTGCAAGCAGAAGATATTCTTGGTGAAGAGTATCATCAGATTGAAGCAGAAATCGAACGTACTGTTGGAGTAAAGCTACGGACACTACAGCATTATAAGTATATGGCTAAAAAGTTTCCTCCGAATCAACGTTACAATTTGCCGTTTGCGTACCACGAAACAGTTGTGCGGTTAGATGTAAAAGATCGTAAAGAAATGCTGGAATTGGCAGATAGCAATGAAATGACATTGGGTGAGTTTAAACGTCAGGTACGTGCGGAACATCCAAAGAAGAAAAAGAAAAATTCAGACGATTTTGAATATGTATTGTCTACACGCTCTTTATCAACTGATGGCATTGTAGATATGGGTACAATATATGAAATATGTTCTGATCCTATGAATCGTGTTGTAACAAAGGCGCAACTCAATGAAATGGGATTACATGCATTACCATCACAAGATCAAGTGCATGTAATTGTAATGCGTCCAGTAAAAAGTGCTGAAGACGTAGAAGAAAATCACGCCTTCTAGGAGTAATATGATAAAGCAGTTATTTATTGATATAGAGACTGCTCCGTATGAAGCATATGTATGGAGAACAGGCAAACAATTCGTTAGCCACAACTCATTGAAATGGGGGCATAGAGATGGAAACATTATATGCGTCTGTTATAAGTGGGGGCATGAGAAGAAAGTTCACCACATAGAATGGAATCAGGATGGGGACAAGGAGCTAATAAAAAGCCTTGTCCCTGTTTTATTAGAAGCAGATGAGATTATTGCACAAAATGGAGATCGTTTTGATATACCATATATCAACACACGTATTGTTGCTAATAAATTAGAGGCTACTCCTATATGGAAAACAGCAGATACGCTAATAATTGCTAGAAAGCGTTTTCGTTTTCCTTCTAATAGGCTAGATGCATTAGGACAATTTCTACTTGGTGAGGGCAAAATGGATACCAATTTTGGTATGTGGGTAGATATTAAAGAAAATGATTGTCCTAAAGCTATGGCTAAAATGGTCAAGTACTGCAAAAAAGATGTAGTACTATTACAACGTGTATATGAAGAGATAGCAGGGTTTCATAGACCAAAAACACATGTTGGTGTTGCTACAGGAGGCGAGAAATGGACATGCGCTTATTGTGGTTCACAAGAAATTAAAAAGCATAAAACCACTTATACTGCGGCTGGTACTAAGCAACATCAGATGCAGTGTACAAAATGCCATAGATATTATACTATTAGTCATACGGCATTTGTTGATTACAATGAATGGCGTAACGACCAGAGAGAAAAGAAGCGTGGCAAGTAAGATTGTATACAACCTAGAGTTTGATGAGTTTGAGCATCCAGCTATGGTTGAATTATACATCTGGCGTAATTATGCGCATTGTAAAAAGTTAGGTGGGAAATTATTAGAACGCTGGGAGCATATGAAAAATGCTGTTCAGATATTATTTCCCGAAGAATTCACTGTTCAAAAAGACGGATATACATTTAACCAGCGTGGTTACGTTTGGAATAAATGGATGGAACGTAGATGTAAGTCTTTTATGAATGGCTACAAAGATCGTGAGTTTCAAACATGGTGGGGAGCATCTGCAACAGGTAAGTCTACTGATGCAGGTATTCTTGCATTATGTGCTTGGTTAGCTTCTCCACACGACACAACTGTTATAGTTTGTTCTACGACCAGCAAGATGCTGGAAAAGCGTATATGGAGGGAAGTAGTAAAGTTTTATAAACTGCGTGAGCATGAGTTACCCGGTATTCTTCGCAGATCAACTACAAGTATTTTATTTGATCCAGATAATCCATTATCTGGTATACACGGTGTAGCCGTACAAATGGGTTCACAAGCAGATGCTCTTGGTAACTTAATTGGTATGCATAACAAGTATGTTTACTTAATCGTAGACGAAATGCAAGCAACACGTGAAGCTGCTGTAATTGCTTGGGACAACCTATCGTCAGGTTTAGAAGAAGGTGGATTTCTTGGATTAGGCAACCCGATGTCTAAGCTAGACCCGCTTGGTTCTAAATCTATTCCAATAGACGGATGGGATGCACTTAGTACAGAGTTAGAAGAATGGAAAACTCCAAAAGGATATTGTTTATACTTTGACGGTTTAAAAAGTCCGGGTGTCGATGATCCAGAAAAATATCCATTCTTATTAACTAAAAAACAAATTGATGAAATGCGTGTTGATCCCGGTGAAGATTCACCACGATTTTGGACAATGCGTAGAGGATTTATGCCTCCAGACGGCATTATATGGTCTGTATTAAACGAGCAGATTATAAGTCAATATCATGTACGTGATACTGTGCAGTGGGCAAGTAGACCAGTAACAGTAGTAGGTATTGATCCTGCATACAGTGCTGGCGGTGATAAATGTATATTATACCCAGCAAAAGTAGGTATAGCTAATGACGGAGACTACAAGATAGAGTTTCAGCATCCGGTGCGCATCCAGCTCAGTGCCAAAGAAAATGAGTCAATGCTAGATACACTATGCGAGAACATTGCCAATCATTTGTGGAGTTTAGATGTAGATGTAAATCATGTAGGTATGGATACAACAGGTAACCAATGGATGCTTGCTGATGCTTTAGAAAAAACTATGGGTCAAACCGGAATCATGCGTGTTAAGTTTAGTGGCAGTGCAAGTGATGATCCTATATCGATGCAGGATAAAAGACCGGGTAAAGATTTGTATTCTAACTATGTTACAGAGCTTTGGGGTAGATTCGGATTATATGTACAAAACGATATGATTCGCAATCTTGATGAAGAGACTTGTAAACAATTTTGCACACGTTTGTTAGACTTTGCTACAAGCGATACAAGAAAAGTAACAATCGAAAGTAAAACTATTTTGCGTGATCGTCTAGGCTACTCACCAGACGAAGCTGATTCAGCAGTAGTTGCTTTGGAGGTAGTGAGAAAAGCATTAGATATTCTACCAATGCAAAACAAAGGTGGTAGCGGAGCATTTCACAATGATGACTTTGAAGAGTTAGCCGAACTTGAACAGTCTATGATGGAGTCTGATGGTTTTGGAGAGGATGATTTTGATAGCGTAGATCAAGATGGATATGAAGATTACGGAGACTTTGATGTATAAACTAAATGATACAGGACATACGCCACCACCGGGATGGCATTACTTTGTAAGCGAAACGAAAGTAACGATAGAAGCTGAGAGCTACGATGAACTAGTAGAAGCTGTACAGGATAATTATTTTATTAATGGTCTTGATGCTCCAGATAACTTAGAAGATCAAATACAAAACTTTTTATGCAATTTGTCTCCTACAGGGTTTTGTAAAGAGTTTATAAATAAGCTTGTTATATTGCCAAAAGACATTTTAAATGGAACCACAGCATTATCATTGATGATGCGTATGGGCAAAGGCGCATATGTAGATCAAGAAAAAGCTAATGATCGTGCAGAAATTTGTGCTGATTGTGAGTTTAATGTAGAAAATCCCGGTTGTTATAGCTGCAAAGGTTTTAAAAGAGTAGTAGAAAAAGTACAAAGAGGTAGAAGTACTTATCTAGATGATGAATTAAAAGTATGTGGTATCTGTAAATGCTTTACAAAAGCATTAGTTCATGTTGATATACAGATTCTGGATGCGACAACAAGAGAAAACGAAATAAATCGGTATCCAGAAGGATGCTGGAAAAAGAAAGAGTTGGAGGATTATTATGGTAAAAGTTGAGTTGAGCTGGACATTTGAAAAAACAAACGACTACCCAAGTTATAAGTGTGTAGCAGATATTAAAACTATTACACAAGATGGTACTGAGTTTTCTAGAAATATGAATATCAAGGGTGATTCACCAGATGATTGTATCAATCTAATATTTAGAAACGAACATTTTACACCACTGCTCAAAGCATTGACTAAAGCTGCACTGCCGGAAGATACTGAAGAAAAAGCTGAAGCTGCAGGTATCGATTCGCAGCGTGATGACTTTTACAATAAATTAAATGCAGACCTACAAAACATTTCATATGGTGAGTTGCGCAAGTTTGTTTCGGAAAATGAACTACCAACTAAAATCCGCAATGGTGGCGACAAAAAAGTAATAGCTGCCAATATAATTAAAGACATAAAGCAGAAAGAATTAGATGAGAAAGATAACTGATCCAATAAAAGCTCATACGCTTGTAGAAGATTTGATTCATTTTGATCAAACACGGGCGCAAAAACGTGTCAAGGTTAGCGGTATGGTGTCCGGTAACGCTCCATATGATGCAGATACGCTGAAAAAAACAGGTCAAGCGCATCGCTGTAACGTAAACTTTCGTGAAGGCGAAGGCATTATACAGGCACGAAATACCTCCTTTTTTGAGCTATTTTTGGATGGAAGGTCTATTATTGACTGTAAATTAAAAGATTTACCGCAATATATGGGACGTGGAAAATATTGGGAATCTATTGTAGAAGAAGAATTAAAAAATTTAATCACTTCTTGGTGCGACTTTGAATATGAAATGATGATGCTTGCTAACTCCATGAATTTACATGGAGATGCGTTTCCGTTGTTTCCCAACAAAGATGAATGGAAATTTAAAACATTTAAAACTGGTGAAGTTTTATTTCCAAAAAACACAAGAGCGTCTGTTGGCTACATTGATTGTGCTGTAGTCATGGACGTATTAAAGATACCAGATATTTATGCAAAGCTCGACAATCCTTCAGCAACAGAAATGGGCTGGAACAAAGAACGTATTCGTGAAGTAATCGAAGACTCTGTAGAAAAAAATGGATACGACACGTTTCATTGGGAGGAGTTGCAGCGTGACATTGAAAACAACGCACTATCATATGAGACAGTATTAACTACAGAAATAAAAGTAGCACACATTCTTGTACGTGAAGAATCTGGAAAAATTAGTCATTACATTATGGAACGTGGCACACAAAAAGATTTTATCTTTGCCGCAGAAGATTCATATGATCGTATTCAAGAAGTATTTGTTCCATTTATTTGTAACATTGGTAACGGATACTTTCATGGGATCAAAGGTATCGGGCATCGCATTTATCCTTCTGTAGTTATTAATAACAGATTTCTATGCCGAGCAGTAGATGCTGCTATGGATTCAGCGTCTATGGTAGTAGCATTTAAAGATGGTACTGCTCGCAAAGGCAAAACGCTACGTCTCGGCAATCAAATTATTCTTCCTCCGGGTGCAGGTCTTGAAACAAACAACTTGTCGCAAAACCTACAAGGTATTACGTCAATGTATGGATTGCTGACTAATGTTAACCAATCTAGTGTTGGTGTTAAGCGTCCCGGTTTAGGTGTAGTAGCACAGAATGATGTTTCTAAATATACTGCACGTGGTGCTGGAATACAGGCTATTGAAGAAGTAGAACTAGAAAAAACAGATATTAGTTTGTATTACAGACAAGTAGATATGTTGTATATGGAAATATGCAATAGAATCTTTGCAGGTAAAGAAGATGACACTCGTGCATTTCAACAGCGTTGTATTGATCGTGGTGTTCCAGAAGAATTGATGCGTGATGCAATGGCATGGCACTTTAAAGCACCTAGAGGAATTGGCTCTGGATCAGCCGTAATGAAATCTTTGACAACTCAAGACATGCTTTCTATTGCTCCATATTTGCCAGAGATGGGTAAAAAAGCAGTAATAGAAGACTTCATTGAGGCACGTGGTGGACCAGAATCGATTGATCGTTACTATCCTCCGTTTGAAGATGATACTATGCCAAGCAAGAGTAATCAGATTGCAAACCTTGAAAACAATGACATGGTTCGTGGTGATAAGAGTATTGTAAGTGTAGATGATTTACATGTAGCACACCTAGAAACTCACTTCCCATTAGTTATGAGCAAACTAGTAGAGGTTGCACAGAATCCTGATTTTGAAAATCTTGGTCGTGCTGTACAGTCTAGCGGTGTGTTTATTGAACACATCAGCACGCACCTAGCATTCTTGAAAGGTGATAGACTGCACAAAAATTCTTACGATAAGTTTGCACAACAACTTGAGGGTCTTATTCAACAAGCCAAACAAGTCGAAGAGGCATTTGGTAAACTGTTAAAAGATCGTCAAAAAATGGAGCGTGAGCAACAGAAAGAGTTGCAAGAAATGGCACAACGTGGTGATGCAACAGAGCTGCAAAAGAAAATGCTTGAAATACAAGCTGAACAAGAGTTCCGTGTATTAAAAGAAAATCATAATCATAGTGTACGTGTAGCCAAAGCACAAAACTCTATTAAGTTAGCGCAAGCTAAAGCATTAGCAGAAATTGAAATTATGAAGGCAAAAGGAGCTGCCGAAGGAGGGCAATAGTGACTGAAGATGAAGTAAATCGTTACATATCGGAGCTAAATACTCCGGGATCAGACTTAGATATTAAGTATGATAAATGGAAAAAACACCCCATGACAAAAGTTGTTACGGCTATCATGTACAATTTATCTACACCAGATAAGTGCGCATCAAAGCTAGTAAACGTACCCGGTACAGGAAATGACTCAGCATGTGCAATGTTGGGCTATGTATTAGGTAGAAGTCATACTGTGACAGAAATGATGCAGTTAGATAGTATTGCACCGCAGGGTGAAACAGATATAACAGAAACTTTTGAAGGATAAGATTATGGCAGAAAATACTGAAGTTCAAGCAGAGTACACCGAACAAGATATTGAAAGTGTTGTTAACAACATTTATGGGGAAGGAGAAAAAGGAAGTGAAGAAGTTATTCAGGAAGCTGCAGCAGAAGAGCAAGCAGCAGAAAAAGAAACTACTCCAGAGCCTACTCAACAAGTCTCAGATGACTTGCCACCGGGTTTCGACCCTGCATCAAGCAATACAACTGAAACTAGCGAGCCAGATACTGAGCTTAGTAGCGACGATATTGATAAGGCTATCGAAGATGCTCCTAACGACAGTTATAAAAACAATATTGTACGGATGCGAAAAAGTCTTGAAGCTAATAAACAGAAGATTGCAGAGCAGTCTAACTTAATTAATAAGCTACAAGAACTAGAAATCATTAATGAAAATGGTGAGATTGATACTAGTAAAGTAGGTAGTGAATTAAAAGATCAGCTAGAAGCTGCATATGATAAACTGGGTAAGATAAATCTTATGGAAGACCCACGGTTTATTGAAAAGTATGGTGCGCCTATTCAGCGTCAATTGACACAAATTAGCGAAATAGTTAAGCCATTGTTGGATGAAGATGGTGATTCTAATCAGCTCACGCTTAAAATTGCTAATATGGCTCCTATTGAACGAGCTAAATTCATGCAGGAAAATCTTCCTGAAGAATATCGTTTGGTAGTTACACCCTACTTTGCTAAGATTGATGAAGTAGTAGCAGAAAGAAACGCTGCATTAGCAGAGCATAAAAAAACTAATGAAACGTTGAAACGTGAGCATACTACTCAAGAGCTGCGTAAGATTGATGAATATCGTACTGCAGTAAAAACTAAGACAACAAACGAAATCATTTCAGATGGTTTTGATATTTTTCAAAGGAAGGAAGGTAATGATGAGTATAACGGCTTTGTGGACACTTTGCATCAAAAAGCTGATTCCGTCTTTGCTAGTAATGATTCCGAAGTCCAAGCTAAAGCTATGTTGCTCGGTGTTGCTGCACCTGTTTATAGAGGAATGTACGAGGCTACTGAGGCTAAACTTGCGCAAGCACTTAAAGAAATTGAAAATCTCAAAGGTGCGAGAGCTAGTTTTACTGGTGAAGGTGAAGCTTCGGGAGAAAATCATAGCAAAGAAACGCTAGAAAATACTAAAAATATTACTAAATTATTGTCTAATGAATTAAATTTGATGAAATAATTAAAAAAGTAGTTGACAACGGCAAGCGTATTTCTTACAAGAGGGGTACGCTTGCTGTGCGTTATCAGCATTTCGCAGTCTGAGCGTTAGAAGACGGTTGGTTGAATCTATTCTATTGTAATAGATTTTTAGTTAATTGTATAAAAAAAAACTTCTAACGGAGAAGAATTATGGCTGCTGATATTGCAGGTTTGAATAATAGCTTTATTCGTGCGGAACAGTTCGTACATCAGGCTATTGCTAATAAGTCAAAAGACACTATGTCTATTTGGCGTGATATGGTCGGACTCGGTAACTTTGAGTACGGTCGTGGATACATGATGAAGAAGCACAGCTTCTACGGTGGTAAAGAAACTACCGAATCAACTGGTGATTGGTATCAGTTGAAAGACTACAATGATCGTACCGATTCTAATGACGCTGCAGAAAATGCGTGTCAGTATGATCCGGTTGTAACTGGTTATGGCTTTGAAGAAAAGAAATATACCATTTACGAAACAACTCGTAAGACAGAAGACATCTGCTTGCGTGACATTGTATTCCATTACCAATTTGAACAGCAGCTTGAGTTGATCTTTAACTCTTTGGCTGACATCACATTGGGTTCTTGGGAAAAATGGCTTCGTGAAACTTATGTAACATTTGCTACAAAGCAGCTTGTTGCTGAAGGTTTCCCAGAGTTCACTATTACTGGTTCTGTAAATGCCAACGGTGTTGTAACACAGGCTGGTTTGCGGGAAATCAACTTGGGTGGTACTTCACCTGATCAGATCGGTGTTCTGTCACAGGACGTACTTGATTATCACTATCAGTACCTCGCTCGTCAGGCTCGCCCCGGTAAAGTTGCAGACGGTGAAAACGGTATGCCCGTATTTGCATTGGTTACTTCATTTGAAACTTCAACTGAATTAATCTCTAAAGATACAGTGCGTAACGAAGATATGCGGTATGCTCGCCCTTCTTTCCTTTTGGAAGGATACGGTACAATTACTGGATACAAGAACTTTGCACACTCACACGACATGGAAGCACCTCGTTATAAGTTAAGCACAGACGGCACTAAGCTCGTACGTGTTTATCCTTACGAGTTTACACCTACAACTATTGGTGAAGCTACTAACATTTCACGGGACTACGTTACAGCTCCGTTTGAAATGTCTATTATCTTCCTGAAAGATGTATACCGTGGATTGGTTCCTGAAAACCCAACAGCAGTATCTGGTGCTACATTTGGTGGTGCATCTAACTTGGGAACATACAAGTGGATCAACATCGAAGACAAAGACACTAACTTGCTTGGTGAAACAGGATTCATGTTTGCACGCTTTAACTGCGCTCCAGAGCCTCTGGAACAGGTAGATAACGCTTTGGTTATGATCCATCGTCGTCATCAGTCAGTTCCGGTTGTAATGCCCGCAGAAGGTGCAGAGCAAACTGGTGCTTCATCTTCAGCACAGAACGTATTGTCAGTTGTTTCTAAGGTTACTCCTGATGACACTTCTTCTACTGCTTATCGTGAAGTAGAAGTTGTTGCAGAAAATCCGATTACTGATCGGATCGGAGATGAAGTAACTGTAGTTATTAATACTAATACATATACTAACGTAATTGTTACACGTGATTATGCTAACGGACG
>CENI01053067.1_pt1 | contig 11594 bp, 14 predicted proteins | sample 530161 | NCBI WGS metagenome assembly CENI01 (sample SAMEA2591107, study PRJEB7988) | marine metagenome | isolation source: saline water (ENVO:00002010), including | reverse complement strand
TCATTTTTTGTATTCCATCATGCTCATGAACAACAACACCATCCCACATACCTAATGCACCTGAGAATAAAGGATTGTCTCCACCTCTTGGCATTGCGTATTGTTGTGCGTTCTGCCATGTAGAATCATTTTTTAATTCTCTAGCAGTTTCAGGGTGAACGATAAGAACATAATAATCTTTACCGCCAACTCTGATTGGTCGCATTTTAGGGTCAATTAATTTAGCCTTTGCAGACATAAAACTAATTGTTTTTGGTGTTAATATATCAGCAACAGCTAATGATGATGCTGGTGTAGTTTGTTTAATTGTACCACCATCATTCCATACTAGATACGTACAGTCTGTGCCAAATGTATAAGTTGCAACACCTGAAGAATTAGATGCAACACCTGATAAAGTGTCAATCATATCTTTTTCCATAGTTTCAGCAAACCAGATTTTTAATGAGTCTAGTGCTTCTTTACGGTAATCAATTAAAACTTTTTTATTGTGCATTTTACCTGTAGATAAAACACCTTGTCTTAATTGGTCTAGTGTTATTGTTTGTGTGTAAGTGTCCATTGTCACTTCATTACCTGCTAATGTGCTATCTCCAGTAATACCATCACCTTCAATCTTCATTTTAAGACCGATAGTAATATCTTTACCTTTTGCAGCTTTTAAGTCTGATAATACATGAATCGCAGAACTTGAACCACCGAAAAAACGAGAAAAATAAGTATCATTTTTCGCTTCAGTGAACAGTTCCTTGGACCATCTTGATACCTCAAGACCTGAATTCCATTGAACTTCAGCCATTTATTTCTCCTTTTTTATAGTGCTTCGACGTACTCAACAACTAGAGTTCCAGCTCCAGCTGTTTGTGCGCCAGCGTTTGTTAATGTTACATAACTATCTGTAATACATAAATGTCCAGCGTAGTTATTTGATGCGTGTGTAGAGGCGTCTGCTCTTGATATTCCAACAGCTTTAGAGTCTTTTGTAGACCCGTCTATCAGAATGTCAAGGTTTCCATCAGTTCCTGCTGCTCCAGAGACATTGGATATACCAATATCAACTAAGTTTGAGAAAGCTGTAGAGACAACCCAGTAACAATTAGTAACAGCACAACCCACAGGGAGTTTTGCTAAAACATACGTATCACCACTAGTAGGGATGTCAGTATGTGTTAGCTTAATTGCTACATTGTTTAACGGGCTTCTTTCGCCAGAGTTCACAGCACCAAGTATCGCATTTTTTGGATTTACTCCATCAGCTGCTAGCATACTATTGTTTGCCATTTTTTGCTCCTTTAATTAATTCCAAGTAATTGGTTTCTTTTTTCTTTAGGAAGTTTAGCCCAGTCTTCAAAATTCATATTATCATAGTCTACGTTGTCTGATTCAGACGAATTTACGTTTCCTAATCCTTTTTGAACTTTTTGACCTTCAGAGACTTTTTCCATAGTAGTTGTATCTACTTTTTCATCAGGCTCTGGTGTGCTAACTTCTTTTGTTTGTTTTGAAAATTGACTATAGTCACCAGTTTTCATAGCATGTAAATGCTCTAAATAATTAGTAACTTGGTCAACAGAATCGACTTTTTGAAGTTGAAAACCAGTTTTTTGACCGTATTCCGCTAATTCTCCAATATAAGTATCGGATTCAAGGTTGTGTGATTTAATAAATACCTCACTTGCCTCTTTAGCAATATCTTCTACAGTTTTTTTCTGATTTATCTCTTCAGTGGCTGCCTGCTTTTCCTCTAAAGCTTTTAGTGCAATATCTCTTGAAAGTTCTTTAATTCCGTCTTCCGTAAATATATCATACTTTTTATCAACTTTAGGCTCATCACCAGCCAGCTTTTTGTCGCCATATATATCAGATTCAGCATTAGGCGGTGTTTCCGCTTTTCTGCGAAGTTCTTCAATCTCAGCTTTATATTTGCCAATCTCTTCAGCCTGCTTCCCAGTGTGAGATGCTAAGTTTTTATAATCCTTAACCATTCTCTCTTGCAATTCATCTGCTTTATATGTTGTACCATTAATCTGGTACTCCTCCTCCTTACTAGGACTTTCCTCTGCTCTATCTTGTTGTTCGACATTTTCCGATGTATCGGCCTGAACGTCTTCAACCTCTTTAGTTTCGGCTTCCTTCTCAGTTGGTTGGTAATCAGGGTCAAGGTCTTCTGGAGTTAGATGAGAATAGCCTTCGGCTACTTCAGTCTCATCTCCTGCTCTTACTTCCTCTTCATTTGTTTTGTCCTGACTAATTTTTTGTTCTTCCATAATTTTTCTCCTTTAGGATTGCTATTCGCCCTGTCCTTGTTGATTTTCCATCATTTCCGTAGCCTGCGCCTGTTGTTCAGCTTGGCCTAATTTATCTAATATGTCCTGTTTTCCAGGGAAGTCAGACATATCAACTATTGCTTGAACTATAGTCATAACTGCCGCTGGAGGCATGGCTGTAGCATATTGCAACAACTCTTTTGCCGACTGTACAGAAGCTATTCTAGCTGTTGGAGATGTTTCTCCCTCATCAATCTGTACATCATATTTCATATTATAAAACTTTTCTATTAACTCTTTTGTTGCTTCTACTGTCCAATTTGGGTCTTTTTTATTTTGTATTCCAACTATCTTTGCTATTTTGTTTGGGTCATAAAACTGCTGTATATTTGACAATAATTGTTCAGCGACTTGTATCTTCGCTGTATTTAAATTATCAAAAAGTTCCTGCATAGTTGTTAGACCTTGCTGAATCCTTGTTTGTGCAGCTATTCCGCTTTCACGAGCATTTGTTGGTAAACCTACCAAACTGTCATTTATTCCACTAATTGCTTTAGCATCTTCTTCAGCCTGTGCTTCTAACCACTGATAATGACCTAATATACCAATATAGTTAGCAGAGGAAGATTGTATTTTATCTTTTATATTTCCTCTTACACCGACCCAAGCCCCTGGAGTAGACAAAGCTTTAATTTGCTCTGCATCTACTGCACTCATTTGATAAAAGCCACCTCCTTTAGGCGCTCTATTTAATATGTCTGTAAACTGACTATGACGTTTATTTTTTTCGTCTTGTAAGTCTACTAAATTTTTTACTATACCAAAAGACTCCATTTGTTTCCCAGTGTCTTCCACATAAGCAAAAACTGGTACAATCGGAAACTTACCGTGCCTGTATGGTGATACTACTTGCTTTCTCATCATTAGATTTCCAGAAAAAACATCTTGATATATAACTGTTCTTGGAACCTTTACAACAATAAAGTTTTGTTCCATTCCAGCATCTCTTGATTGCTGGGTTAAGTTAGCAGCTGCTTGCTCCGCTTCTTCTTTATTTTTGCCAGCTTCATACATATCTCCTTGAGGAGTAGAAACATACCAACCAAACTCAGTCTTTTTGGTCCAAAGCTCTACAACTTTAGCTCTTCTCTTTTCGTTATCAACAAAAGAAGACCAATCATTTATGTTTGGATTTGTAGGATAATCATTTGTGTATTCAATAGCTGGATGAGGATATCTTTCGTCAGGTGCAAAATTAACCATCATAGCAATTTCTGCATTAGATTTACCCATAAATATATCTGGATAAAGTAATTTTAATTGACCTATAGTTAACCATTTCTGTCTTGACATATATGTCCAATCAGACATATCAAGCTCTTTACCATCTGGGTCTTTGTATACATTGTACACACTTTCATTTCTAACAACATTAGAAACTGTTAGCTCCCCAGGTAGCTGTTCAACAGAACAATCTATCCAACCTCTTCCGACAACAGATGCTGTTTTAAAAGCTCTTGAAAAAGCTTTCTGCAATCTTTTGTTTCTATCTTCATGCCTTAAAACAAGGCCAGCAATTCTGGCAAGATTTTCATCTTCAGATGCAACGGGGTAAACTTTATATCCGCTTCTAATTTGCTGTTCTAAACCAGCAACAGTATTAACCTTAGAGAATATAAAATTAAATGTTAAAGGCGGTCTTCCTTCACTTTCAAGAAGTGTTCTTTCTGCATCAGTCCATTGACCTGTTCCAGTGTAATAAGACATCCAATCTTTATATGCTTGTATGTCATTTTTGTTTCCAGCCTCAAGGAAAGAATAAACCTCCATAACTTCACGAAGCCTATTAGAATCGCTATTGTACAGTGCTGGTTTATATCCATCATCTTTACTTGCCATTATCTACCATCATACAAGGGAAAGAAGATGTTTTTTTAGATTTCTTCTTACCCATGCCTCTCTTTTTTTTAATTTTATCTCCACGCATTTTAGAAACCTGAAGACCTTCATTAAACATTGTTTCAGCCATTAAGCTTTATCGTTCATCATACCTGGTGAATTTCCACCTTTACTCATTGGTGATTTTTTTTTCTTTTTAGTAGTTTTCATACTTGTCATGCTACCGCCACCACCGTAACCTTTTTTATTTCCTGCTGGCATTTAATACCTCATTTTCTTGTCTTTATAGTTCATACCCATTCCAGTTTTGGAATTGATTTTTTCATTTTTAATAGAGCCAGAAGCGTAAGAAGTAACTGTAGCTCCCATAGGTCTATTTTTGTTTAGTCTGTCTAAGTTAGTAACAGATTTATCTGTCATCATTGGTTTCATATATTCTCCTATACGTCTTTAATTATTGCAGCAACAATCGCTTGAATTTTGTTACCACCAGTACCTGCGCCTGCTTTTTGCCCAGATATACCATGTAAATTACGAACCTGTAGCTCATTAAACTTTCCAAACCAAGATTCACCTGGACCAATCTCAACAGCATCAACAGTACTGTGAGCTACAGTACCACCGTCAAACAATACATATATACTGTCAGAAGTATTTGCTGTAGAACCATCATCTGTTTTACCTGTATGTTTAATATATATAAATTTAATTTTATCGGTAATAGCTATTGATGGCATTGTAGACCCTGCATCAACACCAGCAGCGGTTGTCCCTTTTTGTAAAAAAGTTTCTGTAGAAATTAAATCTGCGCTTGTTGTTGTTACATCAACAATCTTATAGTACCAACCTTCGCTAGAATCAGCGGGGGCATAAGATAATGTTTGTCCTGTAAGTGTTTTAGATATTTCATCTGGCAATATTTGTGCCGAAATGGTCATTATAGCATCATCTGCCATACAACTCCTTTATATAGGGCGTATTTTAACGGTTAACAAGTTATAACAAAAGTTTTTTATATAGTTTTCCAATTATCTTTCTTAATTTTTTTCTGTAGCCACTGGGGCGGTATTCTTTTAGCTTGCGGTCTAACCGATGTTTCAATGTGATTTATCATGTATCTAAGCGCATCCATTGAGTGGTCATTCTTTTTCATAGGTTTTTCTGATATATTCTTTTTATCACCACCATAATCCTCCCATCTATAATCTGTAACTTCTTCTATAAACGGGTCCATACATGCTCTATCAAAAACAAAGAACTTAGGTCTTTGAGTTGCATCGTCTAATTGCATATACTTAGCAACTCTGTCTATACCAGCAGCGACATCATTGTCAGCTTTTTCAAAATATATACCGTATTCTTCATATTGAGCGCCAATAGTTACATCAGTTGACATACCACCTCTGACATGCCATATACTTGGGTCAGCAAGCCATCTAGTAATTTCCTGCGTACCTACTTTACGCCATATCTCCTCAGCATGAAAATCTATCCATTCATCTGCTTTGTAGTGCATATCATATAAATATATATCATTAGTATCACTTACTGCAAAGAAAAGCGCAGCAGTCGGATTTCTATGTCCATGGTCCATAACAACATATCTGTGCCACCACACAGGTATCTCAAAAGGTTTAATTACATGTGTATTTTCATCAAAATCACTCCACACCAATCCTTCAAAGTTATCCCAAGAGCCAAATACATACCTACGTACCCACCTTTTAGGTTGCTCTAAACGGTCAACAATATAATCCCATGGCAAATAAGGATTAGCACAATGTAGTAATGTCACATCCTTTTGACATGTTGGCGCAGGCACATCCTCTTTCCATATAGTACCTTCTACAATCTTATAACCTTTACGACCACCACCTTTAATCCAACGTCTCCATACCCAGCTATGTCCATTTGGGTTAGCTGTAGCGAAGCTTCTCCTTGAGGCATTACGTCTACGCATCTGACCTATACAAGCAATCCATACATTCTCTGTTATCTCTTCAATCTGGTCAACAAAGACAGCACCAATGTTCATAGATTTCACTTTCTGCATAGCTTCACGTGATTCATCTAATTGCATATAAAAAATCTTACTATTGTTTAAAAACTCTATTGTTTGACCTTGTCTGTCGTGACGCTTTATTAACTTAGGGTCTATAATATCAAATAAAGATACTAATGTTGATTTTTTTAGAGAACCTAGAGTTTTACGCCCTAATAGTATTACGTTGTTAGGAAATGACACAGCCTCAATAATAACTTGTACCATAAGCCAGTCAGTTTTTCCCCAACCAAGAGAGCCAGCAGCAAGAACATGCTTTTCCCTACTATCTATAAGTTCTTTTTGGTTAGGCAGAGCATCTGATGGGTCTCCGTTAGCGTCTTTAAATCCTATATATATATCCATAAAGTCCCTTTTGGTAAATCAAAAAAATTTTAGAAGGCCTTTTGGCAATCTAACTTTATTATCGCTGTATAAATTCGTACTCGCCTTGGCAGGGTGGTCTGCCCCCCCGTTTATCGCTGTATTTTTATTATATTATTGATTAATATTTCACCCATGTTAGCACTGTTAGCACCGTATTACTTCACCTGTGTGGCTATCTCTGTAAAATTATTCTTTTTATTGTTGTTGACGGTATTTTTCTTCTCATCGTGGCGGGTATAGCCAACAACGCCATCACCGAAGGCAATGTTGACCTGTACATTAGCACCAACATTCTTACCTCTGTCAGCGTAGCGGTCTCTGTCTAGTGACTTCAATCTAAATAGCCTTTCTACCATGTTCTTAGGTTCCAAGGCGTTGGTCTCTGATACCTCTTCTAATTTGATTAACTCAACTCTATCTAATATCTTACGTACTTTGTTATAAGCTGTATTGAATTTCTTGTCTACTTTGAGAGCAACAGCTACATCAACAGCGTTGAAGCTTAGTGAAGCGGTGCTAACGCTTCCAGAAGCCAGCCAGTCAGTGAGAAAGTCAGCCTTCCATGGTTCAAGGTTGGCGGTGATAGCATTCAGGTCCTTTTTGGCGCTGATTTCATTGCTACGCAATATAGATTTGGTAGCTAGTTTTTCACTTGTTTCAGGTTTATCTTTATTTTTCTTCATAATTAGCATCCAGTTTAATGGTTAACACAATATAAACCAAGGTATAACTTCAGGACGGAGAATTACAATTAAAACATCATATCTAGGTTAAATAGTTACATGAATATGATAAATATGATAATAATATTAGGATATATAGTATAGATAGTATTAACTTACTCCGTAAGTCGATGGCACAATGCTACCGACGCTAAACAAACAAAACGTCGACGGTGACGTTAAACAATACAAGGAGCAATACAAATGAAAGTAACAGAAAAAAGAAGAAAAATTAACAAACTAATCAACGAGGGCAAAGTCATGGAACATGGCGCTGTCTCATCGAGGGCCAAAGTCATCAGAAACCTTAATTCTGACCAGTGTGATTCGATTTTATTGAGAATGGAAATACGTTACAGTGACTATCAGGACATACTAGAGAAGGAAGCTATAGCTACAATACCAGTGTCAGGCGGTATTGCTGGTGGTGACGGTGATAAGTCTCAACCTGAGCCTAGTTCTGACGGTGAGAGCGGAGATTCAAAGGCTGAGAAGCCAGTTCAACCTGATGCCATTGAGAAGCTGGCTGATGAGATACTGGGTGACATGAAAGCTGACGAGGATGCTCAGCTTAGCGGTGCTAACTTTGTAACTGACAAAGGTATGCTTTCAGTTACAGACACAGCACAAAAATTAGGCATGAATCAAATGAAAGAGATTATCGTGGGTCATGCTAAGGTGCTAGATTCAGTAATTTCAAAAGTATCTAAAGCTAGTCCTGATGCTGGTCCATCAACCATGGAGGTCAAGGTTGGCACGATATCAAAGCCTAAGACTGTAGAGGGTGTGCATCACCATCCAAAGTTTGCTGAGATAGTTGAGAAATTACAGCTGAACGCTGACCAGTGTGTCTACCTGTGTGGTGGTGCTGGTGCTGGTAAAACTACGCTAGCTAAACAGGTTAGTGAAGCTATGGAACTAGACTTTGGTTTCTTATCATGTACCGAAGGTATGTCTGAAGCGCACTTGCTGGGTCGTATGCTGTTTGATGGTCAGTATGTAGAGTCTGAATTTGTCAGGTTGTACGAGAATGGTGGTGTGTTCTTGCTGGATGAGATGGACGCCATGGATTCTAATGTTGCTGTGGTTATAAACTCAGCGCTTGCTAACGGTCACGTTTCAGTACCAAACAGAAAAGATAACCCAACAGCGCTACGTCATGAAAATTTCTATGTTATTGGTGCTGGTAATACTTGGGGTACAGGTCAGGGTTCAAATGTGTACAGTGGTAGAAATAAGCTTGATACAGCTACGCTGGATAGGTTTTGGGGTATAGAGTTTGACTATGACAAAAAGCTTGAGAAAATGCTATCTGTTGACTCTAAAATGTACAAGGCGCTGAACCTACTACGTAAAAATGTTAAATCTTACAGCCTGAACAGGGTTGTTGGAACACGTAGATTTGTAGATGCTGGACGTATTCATGCTAACGGTAAAGATGTGAAATACTTGCTTGACCATGTGACCACTGGCTGGACTACTGAAGAAATCAACAAAGTTGGTTTAGATGATATCATGATGACAGTGGAGGGTAAGTAACATGAGATTACAGGGACTAGCATGGGAGCCAGCACAAGCTGGTGAATATAGAACATATGATGGCAAGAAAGTCTACATTGCCAACGGTACAGACGTCAGGTATGTTAAGACTTTAAACCGTCGTAGCCTTCAAATTAATAAGCCTAGACTGTTGCGCAAATTTGAGTTCAACAGTCAGCACGAGATGGTTGAATTTGTACGTGCTAATGATGGCCATGTTGATGATGGTTCTAACTGTCGTGATAAAATACATCGTGAGTGGAACGACCACGCTAGAGCCAACGGTGCTAATGAGTATGAGAAGCAAATGTACTATTATTATGGTGATGGTGACAGCTGGGCGTTTGGTAAGGCGGAAGCTAGCAATAGCATTGAGAAATGTGACAAGCTACTGACCGACGGTAAAACTACTCCTTCAATACGTAGAATCATGAATAAAACTATTAAACAGGTCAAGCTAGCTGGTGTTGATAAAATGCTGAATGAGCGCTTTGAATCTGTGAAGCGTAAGCGTGTATGGTCTGAGGATGGTTCTGAACTAGATATTGATAGAGTTATGTCAGGTGACCCACAGCACTGGGTTAGCACTAAGCGTAACGGTAAGAAGAGAGTTATCAGGCTAGGCGTCAATGTTAGCATGTCAGGTGGCAATGGTGCTAGCACCTTTGCCAAGAATGTGGGCCTAGCTTACATAGTTTGCGAAGCGCTTGAGAATCTAGGTTATGGTGTTGAGATTGTAGCTGTGGATGCTTGTTACTATAGCGGTGGCTATAACAAGTTAAGCAATAAACAAGATGAGACAGCCACTATTATTCCGCTTAAAAGGTCTGATGAGCCTGTCGATATTAACAGGGTTGGTTCTGTTGGATTTTCAGCCATGCTAAGATATTACAATTTTATTTGTGCTAGCATGATTTATAGACAGGCTGGTGGTACTTGCTGGGAGACTAGTGATGAGATGAAAGCCTTCATGAATGTTGACCTACTGGTTGAGACAGCGTTTAGCACAGGCGATGAAAAAGAACAGGCGACTAGAGTAGTTAGAGCCATAGATAAAATCATTAATAAATAAAACAATACAAGGAGAACAAGATGAATAAAATAAAAAATCAGGACTGGATAAAGCTTAATAAGAAAAAAACTTGTTTAGTTCAATTACATGATAAAAATCAAAAGCCAACACTGGAGGAGTTACAGGCCATGGTTGGCGGTCCCGTACAAGTTGCTATGGATGACCAAGATTTAAGGGTTCAAATAATAGTTGATGAGGAGGGTAAATTAAAGGGTAAACCAATGAATGAAGAAGCCACTGAGTATTGGTTTAGATTATTACAGCTTGATACCAATCCTGATGAATATTATACATATGAAGAGTTTGTTAGCAAGGTAGACTGGATAGCGGGCGACGCCATTGTATTGCATGGTGGTGCTAGGCTAGACTAAGTTGAAATACTGAACGCAGTGATGCGTGCAGTATATAGCATAGGCTGGGAACCTTGCTACTGATGAGACAACCCATATAATCGTAAAATAAAGGAAAATAGCGATGAAAAACAAAAAGACAGGTAAGAAGTCAATCAGCGTAGTTGTTGATGTAAAAAATAGTAAAATAGTTAAAAAATCATTCAATGTAGCTGAGGGTTCTATTATTGATTTACCAATCAGTATGGCTAGCTTAACGCTCAGGGGTGTTATTTTACAGCACAGGGCAACCATAGACAGCTTGAAACATCTATCTAGTGTTATGGAAGAAGAAAATGATAAAGATAGTATGTCAATGTCAGCAATTAGGGCGCTTAAACATATAATCAGAACAAAGAAACATCGTGATTCGCTTGAGTTGTTGGGTGATATATTTAAAACACATCCTGAACTTGAGGGTTACGCTATAGCATTTAATGACAGTATTACACAAATGAAACTAGAGGATGATGATGGTTGTTCTCGCTCTCTTGCAGAGGTTGAGAGTGAAATAATGTCAATAGATATAGCTATGAAAGTTGATGAAAATGGTAAGTATGAAGCCATTGCCGATGCTATCAAAAGCATGGAAAATCTTGATATGCCATTTTCCAAGAAGCTAAGCTATGCTAAAACTATAGCCAAAAGTAAGGAGATAATGCGCAAATCAGATGAGAATCCTGAGTCATGCACTAAGGAGGATGTTGAAATGCTAAAGTCAGCTGTTGATGTGGCTGAAGACCTTGCTAAGATGATGATAGATTCAAAAGAAGGAGGGATAGCCTAGTGAAACTTAAAAAAGCAGAGGGTAAACTATACTCTATTACCCTGATTTCTTATGTAAACCATGAAGACCATGGTTTCGATGCTCCCAGTGTTGACAAGCAAATCATTACTAGCACTGTTAGCAAGGTTCTCAGCATAATGGAAAATCTATCTATTAGAGCAAACTTTCCGTTACCGCACAAAGAAAGGTTGCGTTCCATGGTGTGTAACGATATGCCTAGGTTTAGCTATCAATCATATTCTAATGAGGGCGTTAACTACATGCTAACGGTGCAACAGCACATGGTCGACGTTGGTGTTGTTATTCAATCAAAAATAGATGAGGACGCTGAGTATACTGAGTGTCTTCCATTTTAGGAGTTAGCATGATAGAATGTTCAATATGTGGCGACCCTATTGGTTTCCCAAATGATACTAGGGGACGTGGCCATAATCCTGAGCCAGTTTCTGACGGTAGGTGTTGCGACCAATGTAATCTAACAGTAGTTATTC
>CENI01017420.1_pt1 | contig 11611 bp, 4 predicted proteins | sample 530161 | NCBI WGS metagenome assembly CENI01 (sample SAMEA2591107, study PRJEB7988) | marine metagenome | isolation source: saline water (ENVO:00002010), including | reverse complement strand
TTTACCTACATTAGCACCATCTGACCATGATTCTTCTGTACCATCATAAAACGTGCTAGCTCTGTTCTCATAACCAAATCTAGCGATTTTACGTATACCTAAAGCTAAGTTGTAGTCGTATGGAGTTTCTACTGTTACAGTTTCCAAGCCACTAGTCACAGAAAACACATCTATATCTGATATAGAGTTACCACCGTTGGCTGCAGCGTAAAACGTAGCAAATTTAAAATACTTTTTAAAATTTTGTGAGCAACACTCTTTTGGCGCAGCACAAGCAACCAATGCTATACACATTATTATTATTAGTTTTTTCATTTTTTCTTATATTTAGATTTATATTTGCTTTTGCTTTTTCCTTTAGATTTTTTGTTTACCTTAAAGCTTTGTTTTATACCAAGGTCCCACGTATTCCAACCCATCATCAAAGCTATTCTCTGCCAGTTTTGGTTTTCTTCGTTAAAAGCTTCTGTTATATTGTTAAATTTTTGATAAGCTCTACCAGTTGGTAAGTTTGTAAAAGCTTCTACGGCTGTTGCTATCGCAGGTACAGCTGGATTATAAAGATCATAACCCATTTGCTCCATAGCATCTCTATTAAATTTTCTTGTTTGTGTAGCTGAATAAAGTTTTCTCATTTTAGACCCAATAGGTGGTGAAATGTTAGCAAACTGCAACATTGTATAAGCATGATCTGCTCTACCACCTTTTTGATCTTGTTTCCAAAACTCTAAAGCTATATTTTTTCCAGTTGCAACTATAGCTCCGTATATACCAGTTCCTCTTAATATAGAGTCTGTCATACCATTTATTAGTCTTGTGTTTTTTTGTAATATTTTTTCATCTTCTTCGTCATCACTAAAAGCTAAAGCAAATAAAGCTTGCTGCATGGCGTTAAATATAATGTTTTGCACAGCTCCATAATAAATTATTTTACTAACATTTGATTTCCAATCACCTCTACCTTTTACTAAATCAACACCTGCTTTTTTCATTATTCTAGCATACTGCATTGGCGTGTTTTGAAAAGCTAATATAAACCTACCTAATATACTTGCTTGTTGTCTAGATATTAAAGAAGGGTCTGATGACTGTTGAGAAACGTTTGCAACTTCTTGCATATCTGCAAATGCTTGTTGCTCAGCTTGTTCTTTTGACATACCTTCTTTTATTAAAGCTTTAACTCTATTTCTATAAAAGCTAGCGCCACCAGAAGCAATAGCAAAGCTATCAGCTATTTGAGTAGGAGTAAACCCTAATTTTAATAAATAAGCTAAAGCAGCTGTTACTTTATTTTTTTTACCAGCAAGAGCGTTAGCAAGTTGAGCTTCGTTAACATCTGTTTTCAAACCACTTCTTCTTTGTTTTAAATATGGCGAATTAAATATCATTGTAAAGTCAGACCAAAATTGTTTTTGATTTGCAAACGCAGCAGCAGCTTTTAACGGATTGTTATCGCTCCAATTAATAAAGTTTGCAGCAGATATTGTTTGTAGTATTGCTGATCTCATATTTAAAAACATAATAGCACCAATAGAGTTTGTAATCCATGTTGTCCATCTATTAACTTGTGCGTCAGTAGTGCCTGTGCTTTTATTTCTACCGGTATTCATTCTGTAAAGCATATTTTCCAAAGCATCTCTGTAGTCTTTGCCGTATATAGCTTCAATTTTATTTAAATTTTGCTCAGAAAATATTATTTCAGCATTTTGCTTAAACTCCTTAAGAAACTCAGCTCTACCTATATCTTCTGTTGCTTTTGCTAAATCAGCAATTATAGTTTCTGCAACCCAATCAGCGTTTGGAGTAGGATAACCTTCTTGGACTTTTGTTATTTTACCTAAACTATTAGCAAATCCTTTTAGTTCTTGAAAATTTTCTACAGCATCTAATAGCTTTTGTTTTGTTGTAGGTGTTAGTCCAGGTATTTCAAAACCTGCTTTGTTCCACAAATAAACTCTAACAGCATGGTCATAAGTAAAGTTTGTTCCTTCTATTTTTTTTTGTAATAATTTTTTAACGTCTGGGTGTTGTTTTAATAAAGCTTTGTAGTTACCTGATAATTCTTGTTTTGCCCTGTTTAAAGATATAATACCATTGTTGTATGGTTCTAGTAAAGATTTTTTAATAAAGTCTAGTTGAGCCTCACCTTTTTTACCCTTACCGCTTGCTATAGTATACATCAACCCCATAAAATCTTCCGCACCCGCTGGGATCCACAACTTATACTTACCTTTACCTATACCTCTAGCTCTACCTTCTGCTGATGAAAATCTTTTTTGTTTTTCAACACCTGTGTTTTGCTCTATTATATTGTTTATTTGAGCGTCTAAATTTTCAGGTTTACTAAACTGTATTTTAGCTTGCTGTACTTTTGATTTAACATCAAACTGGTCTAACATGTTTTTAACAGCTTGTACGTTTTGCAAAGCGTCGTCAGCAAAATAAAAATCGTTATAACCTTTACCAACTTTATCAGCGATCCACAGTGCTTTTGCTTCTGAAGTAGAATTTGCCAAGCCAGTTATGTTTTGTAATGGTATGTTTAAACCGTTAGCCTTTAAAAAATCATATATAGCTTGCGCTGCTTGTGGTGGTCTTGCTGTTAACACAAACATATTGCTAGGTCCAAATTTGTTTTGTAACTTTAAAGCTTTTTGAAATAATGGTGCTAACTTACCACCTACAACTTTGTTAAAGTCAGAAAAGTCAAACGTATAACCTTGTTCTAATAAATCTTGATATGTACTAGCATATTGCTCAGCATTCAAAGTTCCGGTTTTACCTTCTGGCGTTGTGTATTTAACTAGTGATTTAGTTGTAGCTAGTGTATCATCAAAATCTAAAACAGTAATACCGTTTGTAGGGTTTTTTGTATTTTTACTAAACTGTATTGCTTTTTGTATTGTATTGTTTTTGTCAAAGTTTGCAAACTCAGGCACTTTGCTAAAAGATATACCATGTTCTTTTGCAAATGTTTTACCATTTAAAGCTATAATAGAGTTTGGATTTATTCCACCATCTTGTGCCATTACAATATCATTAAAATATCTATCTAGCCAACGGTCTTTTATTAAATCCCAGTTATCTGGCATACGCCTTTGTAAGCTGTAACCTCTTTCAGTTCTAGCATTTCTTAATTTATCGTCCATAGCTTTGTCTAAAGCTATTAACTTGTAATTATCTATAACTAAACCATAAGCGCTATCAAAATCAACACCGTCAGTTAAAGCAGCATCTAATAAGTATAAATAAGCCGCTGTGGCAGGCATAGCGTGTTCGTATTCATATCTTTTACCTGTTATTTCTTTAGAGTAACCTGCAAATTGAGCGCCAAGTTTATGCCAATGGCCAGTGTCATTAGCTACAAAGCCTAGATAACTAGCTATACCAGTTGCTGCATTTTTATCGTTATTTATAGCTTGCTTTATTCTTTTCCACATGGCTTCATGCACTGCTGCAACTTCTTTATTAAACTTTGCAACTTCCCCATTTTTTATAGCTTGCTCTATTGTTGCCGGGTTTTTAAATAACTTACCATATTTATTACGCAAAGAGTACATTGTTTTTGCATCAACACCATTTATTGGATCACCATACTGAATGCTGGTGTCTTGATTAAGAGTTTTGATTCTTTTAACAAACTCTTTCCACAAAGGATTTGAAGAACTCATACCTAAATTTTTACTGCTACTAGTTAAAGAAGTACCACCTCTAGGTCCAAAAAAAGCTTCTTTAGGTAAAAGAGGAAAAACATCTCTTTTTAACATGTCAACATATATATCTATATCTTTAGGTGTTTTAATTCTTAAAGAAGGTTTAAGATTATGAAATTTTAATAATTTATCTTTACCATTGTATTCTACTTCAAAAGTAGAATTTACTTGAACTATATTGTTTACAGTTGATTTACTAAATTGAAAAGGATTTTTACCTTCTTTAGTTTTTAGTAAAGCCACGTTGTTTGGATCTGCTTTTCTTCCTGCTTGATTCATAGCTAAAGTTGCAACCTGCATAACCCACTCTCTTAAAGCACCATCTACACTTTTATTAGTAACTCTTTGCCCTTTTACAGCTATACCAAAAGGTGATCTAAAAGTTTCAATATTTAAACCTTGTTTTTGTTGCACAGGTAAACCTTTACCAGTACCTGTGTCAGCAAATTTAGACCTGCCTTGTTTATTGTACCATACACCTAGTTTACTATTTGCAATACCAGTAGCATCACCACCTACAGTAGTACCGTCTGGCACCATTGTAATCATCTCAGGTGAGCTTTTTAATATTTTATCTTGTATTGCTTTACGCATTTCCTTAGTTAAATCTTGCTTGTTTAGTATGCGTTTAGCAAGATTTTCTGCAGTAAAGTTTTCGTTTGTAAATATATCAGAAACTTCTACTAAAGCTTGGTAAAAAGGACCTTGTTGTTTAGCTCTAGAAATAGCATTTTTAACATCTTTGTAAGTACCTAACTTTTTTACTTTACTTTTATTTACATTGTATATGTCTTGAAGCTTTGGCATAATATCTTTATGACCCATTTGCTCTAATGCCACTGCAGTACCTTCTAACTCTTTTTTACCGTCGTCTTTTGGTGCTATTTTTTTTGCAACTTTTTTAGCTACCGACTCGTCTTCTATTCTGTCTGCTTGTATTTTAGACTTTAGCTTTTCTAATATACTAGAATATTTTAAAGGAAGCAATGTGTTCATATAAGCACCAAACGGAACTTCTTTACCATCTTTTCTAGCTCTATATGTATTAGCTAATTCTGTAAGTTTTAAACTGTACTCGCTGTAAAACTCCATTACATTATCTATTTTTAAAGCATCGTCTAATGTAAGGTCTTTAGCTCTTCCAGCGGCTTGTCTTGCTAAAGCAAAAGCTCTAGGTAAATTATTTTTAGCTAATTCTCTTTGCAAAGCAGGTGAAGCTTTTATATTGCCATTGCTGTCTTTTAAGCCTTCTGCTAATATTCTTTTTTCAATTTCTTTGTTTTTAGCTACAATATCTGCTGTTTCTTTTTTAAGACCTAAATCATTAACAACTTGATCGTTTTCAAATGCAGATTTTGAATATTGAATAGTTGGTTTTATTTTTTTAACGCCTTGTACTAATTTTCCTTTTACGCCAAAATCCATTAAACGATCTATAGCTTTACTATTGTAGTTTTTTTCTATAGAAGCGTTATAGTCTTTTATAAAATTATATACATCTTTACCTGTGTTAAATTTAATACCTATTATTCCAACTCTTTGTAAGTTTTGCCTTATTAAATCACCTATTTTAGTAAAAAAAGTATCATTAAATTTTAATGTACCATCAAGTATAGATTCAGACATTACAGTTATCATTTCTTCACCTACGTTATCTGCGTTTAAATAAGGTGATATTTTTTTAACAAAACCATCTGAAAAACCACCTTTGTTTTTTTGTACGTAGGTTTGAACCGCCTCTCCAAGTTTGTCTTGAACAGCTTTATTACCACCAATAGTTTTATACAACGTTGCATGTAAAAATTCGTGTGCAGCTACATTAACATTACCACCTGCCATAACAGAGTTTTCTTTGTTTAAATAAACCGTAAAGCTACCATCTGATTCTTGACTTATAAAACCAAAAGAACTAGAATTTGATTTTGATTCTTGACTTCTAGCATTTAAACTTTGTCTTAAAAAAGCTAAATTGTTTTGTATAGTTATTCTATCAGCACGACTAGTGTTTGGATTTTTTAACAACTCTTGCATTTCTGCTATTTCAGCTCTTTCAGCAGCATCTGCCTCTGCATTTCTATTGTTAAAAAAAGCTTGCTGTTCTTCTTGCGTTTCAAATTCTACAACTTTACCTCTTGCACCGTCGTTAGTGTCTTTAAACTGTTTTATTTTACGTTTATTAAACTTAGCTATTTTTTCTTTTACAATAGCTTTTTGTTTTTCGTAATCTTCTACTCTTTTAGCTCTAGTTTCTTCACTTTCTGCTTTTGCAAGTATTTTATTTTTTTGACTAACAATATCTGCTTCTTTTTTCTGCAACACACTTAGCTCTGTTTCTTTTTGTTTCTTTGTTAAAGATTTGTCATTATTTATATCGTCTTGTTGTTGTTTTGCATTGTTTAACTGAACATCAAGATCAATTAAACTTGTAACATCAGGCTCACTTAGCATGTCAACGTTTTCTGCTTGTTTTGAAACAATATCATCTTGTTTTTGTTGTAACTCAAGGTATTCAGCTCTTAAATTTCCTTTAACAGCATCACTTAATCCTCCATTTTTTAAAGTTGTTTCAATCTGTCTTTTTCTAGTCTCAAGCTCTCCAACTTGTTGATCGTATTCTTTACCTGTAAATGGTGACATAACACCTTTAGCAATACCTGGCGCTGCTATTGTTCTTTCCATTAACATACCTGTAACAAAAGATTCTTTTATACCGTCGTAAAGACTAACTTTCTTACCAAAAAGATACTTATCACCAAGGTTTTGTCCAAACACAGTAGCTCCAACCTCAGACAAGCCCTCACTACCCATTCTATAACCTGTTTTTAATAATTTTGGAAAAATTAATTGAGGTTTTAAAAACGTAGTTATTTGCTCACCAAAGCTTTTTTTGATTCTATCTTGTGCAACACCTCCAGCACCTCTTATTAAACCTAAAGTAACTTTTTCAGAGACATATTCAGCGCCGAAAGCAAGACCACCATGAATCCATCTTTCAGAAAAACTATAATCAGTTTCACCTCTCTTGTTAGAAAGTCTAGACTGGTCAAGACTACCACCAGATGCAGATGCCGATAGTAAAGTTAAACCTTTAGCACCACCAACGTAAAGAGCGCCAAGTTGTGGTAAAAAATTAGCAACACCATACGCGGCCCATCTACCAGCACTTTCTAAATCTTCACCTGCTTCTTCAAAAGTTTCAGGTGGTTGAATACCATTTCTAAGATCTTCACTTACTTTTCTAAAATCTTCTTTATAGTTTTCTTCTCTCCACTCTTCAAAATTATCAGCCCAACTACCTAAAGTTTTAGCAAGTCTAGTACCACCAAGCATTGTATCGTCTTTCAAGCCTTGAGGCAGTAACAATATTTCTGCAAATTGACTTTCAAGGTTGCCTGCTATTTCAACGGTACTTGCCGCAAAACTAGCGCCAAGCCCAGTTAAAAAATGACCATTTTTATCCATTAAGTTTAAATACTCACCAAGACCTTCGTAGTTTTCTTTAAATTTAGGATCAAGAATTTTAGTTTGGTTTTTATATCTATCTTGATATGCGTCTAAAGCAATTTGTCTTTTTTCATCTAGTATCTCAAACTTTGCTGTATATATTTCAACATCAGAAATATACTTACGTAGTTCTTCTATTTTTTCTGGAGAAGAGTTTTCATTTACATCTTTAAAATATTCAGACCTATCTTCTATACCATCACTTAATTTTTTAACTTCATTATTAAGTGACTCAACGTTATTAGCTAAGCTATTTAAATAACCAAGGTTTTTTAATCTATTTTTTTCTAAGTCAGTCATTTCACCTTTAATCTTTTTAATCTCTTTAGTTTGACCAACTATGTTATCTTGTTTAGTTTCTAAACCTTTAATTCCAAAAAAAGTATCTGGAGTTTCGTTTATCATTTCGTCTACTTTATTGTAAACGTTATTTTGTAATATATTTGTTTCTTTAGCTTTTAAATAATTTTCTTTTGCTAAAGCAATTACATTTTCTCTAGTTATTTTTTCAGGATTTGGTATTGTTTTTGTTGGGTCTTCTGGATCTTGTATGGTTTGTAAAGAAAATTTTGCATCTTTTAAAAACTGAGTTAAAGGATGTGTATCTCTAGCAGTTTTTAACTCTTTTAGCTCAGCATCGTATTTTTCTTGAAACTCTATGTTTTGGTCATAAATAGAACTAGCATCACCCTGCTTTTGACTACCAGGTCTTTTTTCATAACCTATGGGTGTTGCTAAATTAGCGCCTCTAGGTATTTTAAAATTAGTAGGCAGCTTAGTAGCAAGAGTTTGACCTGTACCTTGGCCAACAACTTCAGGTCCTGCTTCTGACTTGTTTTTGTATTGATCTCTTAAATCAAAAAGAGTATTTAGCTCTGTATCAAAAGTAGTTGATAATTCATCTTTTTGTTTTTTTGAAGCTTTAAGATTATTGTAGTTTTGTATAGCTGTATTAGTTTCAAACTCTCCAGTTTCAACATTTTTCTCACCTAATAAATAAGCATCTGGATCAAAATCAGGCACCTTTTCTAAACTACTTTCAACATTTTTTGAGTATGTGTCAGCATTAAAGACAGGTGGTGGTGCTTTTGGTGGACTATTTAAGTAAGCGTCAATGTCAAATTCTGCCATCTATTTTCTTTTGTTATATTCCATTAAAATTTGTCTATATCTTGGGTTACTTTTGTTTGCTGGGTTTGATAAAAAAGCTTCAACACTATCATCCGCATATTCACCAGCTGGCACAGGTGTTAATAGTTTGTTACTAACAGACTTTGTAGAAGTTTTATCAATAATTTGATCTTTAGCAGCGTTTAACTGTTCATCTGCTGTAATAGTTGCAATACTAGTTGCTTTACCACCAGCTATACCAGTACTTCCTTTTTTAGCATTAAATCTTGCTATAGCTTGATCTTCTGACTCACCGTCTTTTTGCTTAATCTTTTGCTTTTTAATAAAATCTTGCTTGTTTTTAAACTGTCTTATATCACCTTGCCCGTCTTTGTAGTAGTAACCAAAGTTACCAACAACGCCTCGCATGTTTGGATCATTAATACCTTCAGTTATTGCTTTTAATTGATCTGTAGAAACATTAACTAAATTTTTCTCTTCTGCCGGATCACCTTTTTTCCAATTAGTATTTACAAGATCAACTTTAGCAGCAGCTTTATCTACTTCTTGACTAGTTTCTTGCACTACTTCATTAGTTTTTATTTCTGCATCAACTAAAGCTTCGTTGATTCTATTTGAAGATCTGTTATCGTCAAGACCTTTAGCTAAAGTATTTTTTAACCTTAATTGTCTGTCTTCTTCTAAAATTTTAGCAGTATTAGCATCAGCTACACCTTTCCAATGTTCTGTGTGTTTGTTTTTTACTACATTAACCATTTTATCTACAAAAATAGTTCTTGATGTGTTTAAGTCAAAATTAGGGTCTTCAGTATCTGTAACAGCGTTGATAAAATTATTTTTTTCTTCTTCACTTAAACCAGGAGTTCCGTCAGTATCAAACTTGTTATAACCCTCTTGACCTAGAGCAGACATAATTTCTTTTTCTAAATTACCATCTTTAAAATCTTTTTTAAGTAAGTTTGGAAGATTATTTTCACCTCCTTGACCACCTAAATCATCAAACATTGATGCTCTATATTCTTTTATAGTTTTAGGTATAGTTCTTTCGTACTCATCTCTAGTCTTTATCTCATTAAATGTAGAGCTTTTTCCAACATTCTGAATTAACTCACCAGTTTTTTTACCTGTTTCAAGATGCTCTGTAACATACATGTCTTTAAACTCTGCGTTTGTAATTTCAGTGCCACTCTCTGTTTTATAAGTTAGTTCTCCTTTATCGTTTTTACCAACAGTGTATCTACCAGCTATAATATCACCCATTGTTTTTAATTGTGGTTCGGTGTGGCTTTTACTTAAACCCAGCTCTCCTGCCTCTGGATTTCTAAGTGAACTTATTTCTTTGATTATTTCTTTATGCTCTTGAGTAAACGCTGATCTATCTTGTAAACCTTTTTTAGCTGCAAAAGCAGCTGCTGTATCACCACTTTTTAAAGCAGCTAAGTAATCGTTTTTTAATTCTTTAGTAAAATTAACAGTGTCTTCATACAAAGCTTTACCTAAAGAACCACCGTCTAACATGACTTGTTCTGCGTCTTTTCCAAATGCTTCCCAAGCATCTACTTTTACTTGTTCTTTTTTAGCAATCTCATCAATAGCACCAACAGCCATATCAGTCCCAGCTTTTGTAACTTTATCTAAGCCAGAAAGATCTGCAGGCATCATGCTTTCGCCTACCGCCTTAGCACCTTGTATTAGAGCCATATCTGCTCTTGTACTTACTTTAGCCATATTATTTGTTTTTATTTATTTTTAACTCTGTACCAACTCCAAACTTAGCTTTAATAGGAGTTTCGTCTGGCAGCTTTGGTACTTTCATGTATGCACTCGCTATATCTGTACCGGCTTGAGCTATATCACCAATAGCACTCATTTGATCTGCTGTAGCTTGTCTTCTTGCATTATTAGCAGCTGCAGTTCTTTGCTGTGACATACCAAACAGTGTAGATGTTTTTTGATACTCTAAACCTCTAGCTTCTTGAGCCCCAGAAATTCTCATTTTGTCAGCGTACATTTCACCTTGACCTTCTAACACTTGGTTTTTAGCCTCTTGTTGCGCTGCTAATTTTTGATTTTGAGCTTCTTGCATACCTATACTTGCAGAAGCTTTTTGAGAAGCTAACATACCTTGGTTTGACAATGTTTGAGCCAAACTAGCAATACCACTACCACCCGCAGCGCCTGACAAGCTATCCATAATATTAGCTTGGCTTTGCTGAAACTGTTGAGCTTGAAACTCTGCTGCTTGAGTATTAACAGTTAAGTCTTCAAATGTATTTGACAAGTTTTGGTAAGGGTTTCTAACACCCGCCGCAAGATTACTAGTGTCAAGATTTTTATACGCATCTTTCATTTTTGCCATTTCAGCTTTAGCAGCTTTTTGCTCGTTAATTCTATTTCTACGACCAGCTATAGACATACCTAATTTAGCAAGACCGCCCGCACCAGCAACACCAGCGCCTATCAATGCTATTGTACCAGCTATTGCAAATGCCATATCTTATATGTTTTTGTTAATATACTTTTCATATTCTTTATAATTTTTTGAAACTATTTCAGCTTCTAATTCATCTAAATTTTGTGTATTGCTAGGGTTTTTGTGTATGTTTACAAATATACTTTCTTTATTTGCATATATAACCCTTTTAACACCTGGCGTTGACACTACGTAACAAGGTGCTATATAATCTTCTGTAGAATCTTCTGTTGCTACTGTAATATGGCCAGTTAATAAAAACCATACATGTAAATGATTATGTATTGCGCCTACAACTACAGAGTCTTGCTTCATTGTCATTTGCCTAACGTATATACCGTCTGCAAACGTATGTTTTAATGGAAACTTTTCTGATCTTACTATCTTACCTTTGTTTCCTATAATATTTTCTTCATCAACATTATCTAATAATGTTTTTTCTAACTCTAATATTTTACTTCTAGAGCTTATTTCATTTTTTATCATATAATATAACTTAAGTATATATTATAGTTACACTTTTTGCTATTTATTTACTACTTTCAAATACTTCAGAGCTAACAGCAAATAATTCAATTTTGTCTTTACTATCATTTACAAGCTTAACTCTAGCATAATAACCTAACACACCGCTAATATTTGCTCTATTGTCTTTTGAAAACATTATAAAATCTGTAGCGCTAGGTGGCATTTGTCCAGTTGGTTGATCTATAGTTAAAACGTTGTTGTTTATATTAGTTATTGGACCAATCAAAAGCACGTTGTCAACATCGTTTGTATTGTACTCGTT
>CENI01002785.1_pt1 | contig 11638 bp, 3 predicted proteins | sample 530161 | NCBI WGS metagenome assembly CENI01 (sample SAMEA2591107, study PRJEB7988) | marine metagenome | isolation source: saline water (ENVO:00002010), including | reverse complement strand
GTTAAAAACAGACTGGGTATTACAGAAAGAAACTTTACTTGCTGAACTTGCAGCATGGGATTGTGAAACTGTAATGATGGACTCAACAGGTATGGGTGGTGATGTGTTATTTGATGAATTGCTAAATCTCGGCGTCCCTGTGATTGGCAAGAAGTTTACACCTCAAACCAAATACCAGTTATTCCTTAACTATGCGGTGGCTCTGCAAAATGGAACAACTACTTTTCCTCCTGAGTGGCAAAAATTGCAGAACGAATTGGATTCGATTGAGATAAGGCAAAAAGGTTTAACCTATAGCTTTACTCATCCCAATACACCACATGATGACTGGGTGGACGCCGAGGTGCTTGCTCTTATGGCATGTGATCCTCCAGAGGTTATGGAAGAAGACTATGATCCAGTGTACACAATAAAAACTGTTGCGCCATTGACTAATGATGGTGTATCTTATACAGAAGGGCGAATAGCCCGCATGAAACGAAAAAGAAAAGCAAAACAGCTAAAAGAACTGCGAGAAGTGGTAGACATTAGCACAAAGCAAGAATCTATTTTAATGGACGCATTAGACTAATATGGTTAACGGCTACAGAGCAAATACAGGCGAAATGGAATCGGCATACGAAGAAACTGTTGATTTACTATCTGCACCACCTTTAAACGAACCCACATTAAGTGAGGCCTGGGTAAAAACCCAACTTTCAAGAGGTGGAGCTGCTGATTTCTTTTCTAAATTTTACGACAACTGCGCAGAAGCAGATGAATTTTATTTGGGGGAGTTCGACTTCTCTGTTCCATTGGGAGGCACGAAAGTAAATCTCGGAACATTCCATAGCATCATTGATACCCTCGTTGCTCATGCCTCCCCCAGATTTATGGATATTGATGTCCCACCACCAGGCCCAAGAGCTACTGCAAGAGCAGAGCTTATTGAGAAATTTTTAAATGGTGCGCATCACATGCTTGAACAAAGCACACCTGTAAAAAGAGAGATTGTGAAACACCAAGGTCTTTATGGGGTGGCAATGGTTAAGTTTGAATTTGCAGGACACGAATGGGGTGAAATGCCTGAACCACCTGAAAATGGTGGCGACATGAGTGAGTATGAAAAACAAGTAAAAGAAATTTCAGAAAACAGAAAATTTAAATTTCCAATTATTTCAGAAGTAGTTAATCCACAAGAGTGTGTGTGGGATTTGGCAAGCACGCACCCCCGATGGATTATACGTAATACAGAGATTGATTCAGAATGGATTATGGCTCATTTCCCAGATTTTCAAGGTGAAATGAAAGATGGAAAATGTGACTTTGCAGAAGTGTGGACATCTACGCATGTAGGTTACTTAGCAAATGGCACATGGGCATTAGAACCTAGGCGTCACGCATACGGAAGAATTCCATGGATTGTATTCCACCCTCAAACAGGAATTAAAACTGTTGGTCATAAACCTGAACACATGTACAGAGGTATTGGTTCAGGTAACTTTGGAATGATTAGGGCAGAATCAAGATTAGCTTCACAATATTTAGACATTGTGTCAAGAAACGCATGGTCATCGTTAAACTTCAAAGGGCCTCGTGGAATGACAGAAGAAGTAATGCAAGAGTTTTCACAAGAGCCAGGTGCACGTAACTACGTACCACCTAACGTTGATGTAGAACCACAAGCAGTAAGTGAGGCTCCACAAAGCATACTTGCTGCAATGGGCACACTTGAAAGAGCAATTGAAGCAAACACAGTTCCTGCTGTAGCTAGAGGTGAAAGACCTACAGGTGCAGCATCTGGATACCATACTGCTGTATTAGCAGGTATAGCTAGCTTAAACTTTGGTGCTGTGGTAGATGCAACTGAACGTGGATTACAAGAAGCAAATGAGATTGTTCTTAGGATTGTAGAGAATGTAATTAGCGATACAGTTACTGTATTTGGAAACACAGAAGCTGGTGCAATAGATGCTAAGATTAAACCAAACGATATTAGAGGCCATTACGTTTCTACAGTTCGTTTAACATCTACAAGTCCTGAAGAACAAGAACGAAAATTGTCATTGTGGAGGGACACGTGGAGAACTGGATTTGTAGATTGGACCACAGCTCTTCGTAAAGCTGGTGTATCTAACCCGTTAGAAGTTGTAGGTAACAGGATTGCAGAAGACTTCTTTAATCTTCCGCAAATACAACAAGCTTTTAGTATGTTGGCTGCACAAAGTTTACCAATCCTACAGCAAGCAGTACAAGCTGCACAACAAGGTGCAACTGGAGGATTTGATCCTACAGAAATGGCACAGAATATAATGAATTCACAGGGATCTATGCAATTACCTAATGCAGGAAACTTTGCAATGGGTAATCAATCAGGGGTAGGAACTGGTCCAGTTAGACCAATAATGCCTGGTAGCGTAGAAGAACAAAATCAAATTGGACAAAATTTAGTTAGCCCAAGAAGAGGTCCACAACCAACTACAGGAGGCCCAGTCCCACCAGGACTTGGTAATATAGGAGCATAATGGCATACCAAGATGAAACAAAAAAATCAATAAAAGGTTTAAAACCAATAGAAGCAGGTTTTGTTAAATATTTTGAAATGATTGAAACTGCTTTTAAAAATATTAATAACAGTATGGGTAGTTTAAATGTACCTGACCCTAATGCAAATAAAGTTAACAGAACAAAAAGAGAACCTAACAGACCTTATTATGCAAACCGAAATGACACACCATTTAGGAGATTTTAATGGCAGAACTAAAACCATATCAAATATTAATTGAAGATCAACAGTTTGATGCTAATGATCCTTTAAAAGCTATAGGCAGTAGAGTTCAATACACAACTTCTTACGGAGAAAATGAACAAAATGCCATGGATAACTATCAAAAGAATTTTCCTAGCACTCCTAACAGATTAAGAACTGAAGTTGTGGGTATTGATCCTAGTTTTGAAGAAATGATGAGGACAAACACTTCAAGCCCAAATACTCCATATTTTTCTCAAGACACATCAAGATACTATGGTATGCAAAACCCATATGCAGTTGCTAGTTTACCTAATACACAAAATATTGATGTTAATAGAGCTAGGCAAGCTGTAAGTCCTTTTACTCAGGAATTAGGAATGCAACCTAATTTTTATTCAATAATGCAGGGGATTAACAGAATGGCTCCTGCACCAACTCCTAACCTTAACCAAATGGAATCAACACAATTGCCTACAACTTATGACGCACAAACTACGCCTACTATGCCATTTCCTGGTACAGATCAAACTGTTCCATTTGAATCAGGTGTAAGCCGAGGCGGTGGTGGTGGATATTCTGTTCCAGGAATGTTTGGTGGATTTGGAATGAACTTCCCAGGACAAGATCCATTTGCGGCAGCATATACTCAAAGCCCAGGAGGACAATTAACTTCTACGCAAATTGAAAGCGGACAAACGTCAGGAATAAATATAAGACAAGATTTAGGTTTAAGACCAGATTTTCAACTTAGAGAGTTTATGCCAGAACCTAGTACATTTGAAATGGCCATGATGGGACAAGGTGCTACTGTATTTTTAAATGAAATGAGAAGGAATAATGCAATTCTTAATGCAGGTGTAACTCCTGCTGAATTTAATTCTTTTGATCCTAATGTATTAAACAATGTGATGACTAAACTAACAAACGCAGGTATATTTGGGCAAAGTGAGTTTGCTTCTAGTCCTTCTATTTTTGGAGAAAGTAATGTTGACAGAGCATTAAGAGAAGCAGATACACGAGAAAGAACATTTACTGATGCTCCTACAACTCAACCTGATCAAGAAGAAGATACAGATGAATTAACTATGGGTACTCAAATAACTCCAGAAGACTTTAATGCTGCAATGCAAGCAATAAGAGAAGTTCAAGGTGGAGGAACAGCAAGTTTACCAGATAGTATAATTAGATTAGGTATGAGTGATACTTCAGGTAATTCACCTGCTGCACAATTAGTAAGACAGTTTGGTGATGCGCAAGCTAGAAGTATGCCATTTGAACAAGCAACACAACAAAGACAAGAAACTTTGGAACAAGCAAGACTAGATCTTGATGTAGCAACAGTAAACAACGCTTTAGATATAGCTGGAATGCAAAATAGAAGTGATAATTACAGAACTCAGATAGGATTTGCTAGTGACCAAATGCAAATGGCTTCTACCGAAAGAATTAACAATGCTCAAATGAGAAGCACTGAGATGATTTCGCAAGCAAGTAATCAGTCTAATGAACGTATAGCAGAAGTTAGTGCTAACGCATCTAGAGATGTTGCGCAGATTAATGGACTATCTCAACAGCAAGTAGCTTTGATAAATACTAGAAGTGCTAAAGAAGTGGCTGAGATTACTGGATTAAACCAAAGAGAAGTAGAAAGAATAAAAGGTGATATCCAAACAAGAATTGCTCAGGAAACAAACTTAAGCAAAGAAGATATAGCCAGAATGCAAACTAATGCACAAGTAACTGTTGCTAGTGTGCAAACTCAAAGTGCTGGTTCAATTGCTACTAAAAATAACTTATCAGCACAATTAATAGCTGAAGGTTCTAATAGCACTCAACTTCAAGTAGCAGAAGCGCAGAGAGATGCTCAAGCAAAAGTAGCAAAAGAGAACAGGCTTTCTCAGGAAAATGTAGCCAAATTAATTTATAGTGATGATGCAGCAGCTTTGAGATTAGAAGAATTTAACGACCTTAAACAAATAGAACAAATAAGGCAAGACTATGCTAAAGAATTAGCTAGACTAACAGATACTGAAGCAATACAAATTGCAGGAATAAATGCTCAAGTTCAAGAAGACTTGCAAGGAGCACAGTTAGCGTTTGATAAAGAAAGATATGAAGCTGAGTTAGAAGCATTGCCAGCACAATTAGAATTCCAAAGAGAAATGGCAGAAATGCAGTATCAAGGTGGATATGAAACTCCAGAAGAATTTAAAGCTGCTCAAATAGAAATAGGTCGTGGAGGTTTAAGTCAAGCAGAAGATAGAAGCTTACAAGTTTTGTTAGCTGGAGGTGGATTAACTCCAGATCAAAGATTAGCTGAGATTCAGGCAGAAAGCAGATCACAAGAAATGAATTCTTTGATGGCTTTGCTTAGTAACCCACAAGCACTTGGTGCTTTTGTAACTATAATTTCAGGAGAACTTCCATTTGACTCTGTTCCAACTATGGGACAATTAGCAGAAATGACTCCAAGTAGAATTGAATATCTACAAGGTGCATTGTCTGCATTGGGTATTGACCCACAAACGTTTATTAGGATGGCACAAGATGTAACTCCTCAAGCGTTTCAGGAAACAGGACCATTTGGACAATTATCAGCAATGATTTCGTGAGGTAATTAATGCCAAGAACACCATTCGGAGATAAATCACCATGGGAAAGCTCTACAGCTTTTCAAAATAGAACACGAGAAAAAGAGCAAGAAGATGAAAAAATAAAAAGGCTTCAAGCTTTATTAGACCAATCTAAACGCACAGGTCAATTTTTTGACAATCCCGAAACACAGGCTTTAAAACAAGAAATACAAGCAAGGCAAGATTCTCAAAACAAAACATACAGAGGTTTGTTAAGCGCTTCTCATGGGTTTGGTTTGCACGATAAAGGACGTAACGTAAGTGAACCTTTGCAGATGCAACCTGGAGTAGAGTTGCCTAATGATGATGGAATTAACCTAAACCCTTTTAGTTATATTGGCCAAGGATTAATGAAAGGTCTTGAAGGCTGGCAAAAAGCTACTGAGTTTACAGCTGGTGTAGTTGCATCTCCATTTAGTCAGCAAGTTAAAAGAAATATGAATAGAGGTATGAGTGCAGGTGAAGCGTGGAGGCAATCACAGTTTGCAACAAAAAGATTTGGAGCAGACCCTGAAAAAGGAGAAGATGGATTTGGCTTTAACTTAGGTGTTAAAGGTGCAATAGAAATGATTGTTGATCCTGTTGGTCTTGCAACTATGGCATTACCTATAGGGGCAATATTTAGACCTGTAGGTAAAGGAGTATCTACAGTAACAAGTCTTTTGCCTGGTGTTAAAAGTGTAAGAAAAGAAGGGGCAAGTCTTTTACAAAAAGGACAAGGGTTTGACGCACAACTTAGAAATTTAGATTTAGTTAAAGAAAATACAAGAGATTTTATAAAGTCTTTGAAAGCTAAAGGTAACTGGAACACTTTAACAAAACACCAACAAACTCAAATTAGAACAGGTGGAGATGTAAGGCTTAGAGTTAAAAATGGAAAAATAATAGACCTTGATAATGTTAGGTTAGATACAAAAGTTAATACTCAAATAATGGATCCTTCAAATTACGATAGTGCTATAGAAAGAGCAGGAGTTAACAGAGAAGGGTTAATTGGTGATTTTTTAAGATATGCCAATAGTGATAAAGCAAAACAATTAAGTAAATTAAATCCTGGAAGACATTTTTTAATGAGTTTAAAAAATACTCACAAACTTTTTAATCGTTCTTTTCATCTTGGTGCAACATTAGAAGGTAGAGCTGAATTAGCATTTCATGCAGATGCAATAGGTGGTTCTGGTTGGGCTACTAGAGCTGTATCAAAACTTAGAGGGCCTGGAGAATCTTTTGAAGATATAGCTAAAAAAAATGGCATGACAATAGGAGATGTAGAAAGGACTGTTAAAAAAGATGGTCTTGATGTTTTAGAAAAATACACAGCTTTAACAGTTCCTATAAGAAAAGAAAAAGTAATTGCAAAAAGAAACAAAGCCATGGAGTCTTATTTTGCTTACGGAGATAAAAGAATTATTGAAGGAGAAATTGCTTTTTTCTTAGACGAACTTACTGGCGAATGGTCTATAGGTGAAGTAAATGGTGGTTTTCGTGCAATGGGGAGATTAGGTGCTAGCACTAGAGGCAGTATAAAAAAGACTGCGCAAGAAATAGCAGAAAAGTCAGGACTTACAGATGAAGGAATAGAAGCGCTAACTAAAAGACTAAATGCTAGTGCAGATAACATGAGTGCCTGGGAAGCAACTAGCAGAATAGATTCAACTGTAGAAACTGCTTTACATCCAGGCAAAGGACATTTTATTAAATATAATGAGGGCGATGCTTTTCACGTAGATACTTATGCAATTGATTTTGCGCCATCTAATGAACAAGTTAAACGTGCTCAAACATTTTGGGGTAGTAGAGGTAGAAAAAAAACTGATCCACTTTATCCAAAAACTTTAAAAGAATTAGTAAAAAAAGATATATCAAAACTAGAAACAACAGCAGAACAATTAAGAAAGTCTGAAGAAGTATTTAACGAATTAAAAAAAACAAGAGGGAAAGCAGTAGGTAGAAGACCAGTAGAATTTAATCAAGCAATTGATTTAATTAACAAAAACAAAGTAAACGTTAATCAAGCATATACTGAGTTAGTAGAAAATGTTTTTAATATATATGATAGAGATGGTTTTCTGCAACAAAATTTATTTGATGCTAATAAAAACTATGATGTTACAAAGTTAACTGACAATGGAAGCAGGTTTGCAGATTTTGCTAAAACTCCTTCTAGGCAAAAATTGTATAAAGGTGTGCCAGTAGTTGATAACCCTAGATTAGCTCGTTTAGATAAAGGAGCAATGGCAACTTATCGAGGACAATCAACACAAGGAGTAAGGCCTGAACAATTAGAAAAAATTATTATTACTCCAGCAAAAAGAAATACTGGAAAGTATGTAGAGGGAGAAATTCCTTTAGACGTAAAAGGCAGGGTTCCTTATAAAATTACAATAAACAGAGCTGCAATAAAACAAGATTACAATAGAGGTTTGGCAGAAACAGCAGCAGGAGCACAAGATGGAATTATAAAGATTCCAATAGACCCTGAAACTATGCGTATAAGAAGACCTGCTCCTGGACAAGTTGATGCTCCTATACAAAAAGGTGACAAGGTATGGGAAAGAGTAAGGCCAAGTAAAGAACTTTTTCCTACTTATGAAGATTATGAAAATTTTGTATTAGAACACGAATGGCAACATTTTAGAAACCCAGCAGCAGCAAAAGCAGCAGATGAACATTTTTTGGAAAACTACGTACCCCAATTAAGTTCTGATATATTAGAAGAAGGTATTGTTGATAAACAAGCTTTTATGAATTGGGCAAATACTATGGTTCAACGTGAAAGTTTGCAAGAAGGTGGTTTTAGTCCTCAACAGGCACAAGAACTTATTGATGCTTATGGTGATTCAAGGAAATTAGTTAAAAATATAGAAGAAGTAGATATAGATCAATTTGCTAACTTAGATCAAATTAGAAATGAAATTTTTCCTCCACAAAGAGGAGTTAATCCTGGAGCAGTATCTATTGGTGGGCAAGCAAGAGCACCAATTCAAAGTTATACATCAGCAATGAGCATGATAAACGCTTTAAGGAGAGGTATAGATAACAATAAATTAATAATAACTACGCCATCAAAAAGAAGACTCAAAGGTCTTGATAGTGTTATTGATGTAACTGAAGACAGCGGATCTGCTCTTAATGCTATAGCAAGAAATGTAAAAAGAGATTTGGATGCTGCTTACGAAAACACAGACAGCATATTGCACAATCCTGGTAAAAAGGCAGATGCGTTTTCTTGGGCAGATAATGATGGTGTAAAACAAATTCATCACTTTGGAGATAACTTTTTAGCTGATAAAACAGATAAATTTAAATGGGCTAACATGAAAGCTATGAATGCTATACCTAATGATGTTTTAAATCTGTTTGCAAAAAAATACCCTGATCTTCCAAGAGATGCAGATAACATTACAATGAACGTTGCTGACTTTTTAGACATGGCTGGATACGTAGTAGATTACAACGGGCCTTTTGGTAAACCAATTAGGTTGTACGAACAGTATTTTGATTTACCACCTGACATGATTAACTATCTTAAAAATTACTATACTTTGTTTGATGAAGGAGCTCATTTATTGTCAAGAAAAGGAATACCTCCTAACAACCTATTTGTAAATACTACAGGAAACTATGTACATCACATTGTTGAAAACATGGCTGAATACCAAGATTTAATTGATAGACAAGATTTTTCAAGGATTTCTAATACTGCACTTAAACCAACAACAATTAGTAGGAACAGGTTTTTTGATAGCGTAATAGATGGTATAGATGAAAGAAGTTTAGTATATAACCAAGACCCAGCTCAAATGGCAGAAGAATTTTTAAATGCTGTTTATAAAGAAATTGCAGATGAACAAGTAATAAGAAGATTAGAAAATATTTCTCATCAACAATTATCAGCAGCTAAATTTAATGTAACAAGACTTACACAATGGGGTGACAAAGCAAAAGAGTTTCGTAAAAAAGCTAATGAAATACAAAAAATTCAAAACTTTGTTAAAGTTGGCAACACTCTTGGTAATGACATAGTTGATGATTTAGATAGGGCTTTAAGAGAAAGTAAAGCAAATCTTATTCCTTCAGACGCTTCTAACTGGAATAAAGAGTATAACAAAATAAAAGAAATGTTAAAAAATCCTGATGATAAAGTTCAAGGAGATATTCAACGAATAATAAATGATTTCTTAGATAACTTAGAAACAGGTTTTGATAAAGAAGCTGTTTATTACTCAACTAAAATAGCAAAGATGGGTGGCAAAGATATAAAACTAAACAAGATACAAAGAAAACTTTCAGGTTTATACGGGCCAGAAGCTGTGCAACTTAGAATGGTAACAGACCAAAGAGGTCAAATACAAAATGAAGTAAAAGCTTTAGCTAAAAAGAATTTGTTTTTTGATGACAAAACAGCTAGCAATATTGAGAGATTTTTAAATATAAACAAAGAAAATCCTTTTGACATTGCAGCTTCAAAAACTGCAACTATAAACGATTACTTTAGATTAGTGCAAACAGGTTTTGACGCAGGCACAGCGTTTTTGCATGGACTACCAACTCTTTTAAGAGGTCTTGGCACAACAGATATGAAACTAAAAAAAGCGTATTTAGGTTCTTGGATTAATGGAACTAAGACAATGGGGCAGTTAATATGGAGAGGCATAAAAGATGGTGATGCTCCAAGATTACATGCTGAGTTAATTAACAAAAAAAGAAAGAATTTTGCTTTAATGGCAAACTATGGAGTCTTAATGAGTAATGCTGGTAATGATTACTTTAGAGCAGCAAACAATAGGACTATATTTAATAAATTACTTTCAGAAGGAAGAGTTAATAATTTACAAGCTAAAGACTCTATTCCTGGATTTAAACAATCAAGAGCTGCAATAGACAAGGGTGGAGATATATTAGATGGGTTTCAAGCCAGCTTTGAAGCATATGGAGATGTTATAAGAGAAGGATTGTGGGATGCTCATTATCAACAAATAGTAAGAAGTGGTGTTGCAGATGATGTAATGGAAAACCAATTAACTCAATTAGCTGAATATGTAAATGGAATGACAGGAGCATTTTCAAGCAGAAGAGCAGGAATAAGTGCTAGGCAATCTAATATAGAAAGGTCTGTAATATTCTTTTCTCCTTCATATACAAGAGCTACATTAGGACTAATAGGTTCTATTGTAAAAGGTGATCTACAAGGCCAAGAAGCAAGAAGAGCATTGCAATCTATGATGGGAGCTGGAATAGCAACTCATCTTGGATTTGCTGCATTAAACGCTAAAGTAAGAGGTGAAGACATAGATCAACACATTAATGTTGATCCAACAAGTGGTAAGTTTTTAACAACACAAATAGGAAACGTGAATGTTGGGTTTGGTTCAGCTTGGACATCTATGGCAAGATTAATTGGTAAAATAGCTAATGATCCTGCATTTAGAGGTGATTTACTTGATTCTCCTTTACTACTTACAGGGTCTGGCAGAGGAAGAGCTGGATTTGACGAAACAGGAATTAAAGATTATTTACAGAACAATCAAATATTATATTGGCTGCGATCAAGGAGTTCACCAGCTGGTTCTAGTATGTGGGACTTAGGAATGGGTGCTAACTTTTTAGGAGAAGAATTAAAACCATTTAGGGGTGATTGGTTCCAAGAACTAGGATCAAGTGCTACTCCATTCTGGCTAGACTCTTTGTTTGAAAATGGAGCATTAGGTGGTGGTACTGAGTTTATAGGACTAAGAACCAACCCAATTAGTGAATATGAAAAAAGAAAAGAAGTTAGAGATATGTTAGCTCAGCAATACTACAAGACTAACTGGAGAAGTTTAAATGATGTGCAGAAAAGATTAATAACTGAATCTAATGATGTAGAGGCTGACCCTAATGTTCAAAGACTAAGAGAGCTTGAATCAGAAATATTTGAAAAGAGAAGAACTGTTGGAGGTTCTAGTTTAGATAGAAACTTTGAACTTAAAGATAACGAAATTGATGATGCAAGAGCTGAATACAATCATATTGTTAAAGCTGCTGAGTCTGATCTTAGAGGTTACGAAATTAGTTTAGAACAATATATATTACGAGAACAAAAAGCTAGGACTCAATATGGCTATGATGTTCAAAGTATTTCAGAAAAATATCCAGATGTAGATGCATACTTAATGGCAATAAAAGGTAAATTAGGAGATTTTGAAAGAGTAGAAGATTTTGCTGCTAATGAGTATGCTGAAATAATGTTTGATGATAAATGGGATTTAGGTTACATGTTTGACTTTGAAGG
>CENI01006831.1_pt1 | contig 11648 bp, 6 predicted proteins | sample 530161 | NCBI WGS metagenome assembly CENI01 (sample SAMEA2591107, study PRJEB7988) | marine metagenome | isolation source: saline water (ENVO:00002010), including | reverse complement strand
AGGTGGTCGTGTAGGGTATCAAATTGGTGGTGAGAATGAACGTGAGATTGCTACTGAAGATGAAGAAAAATTTGCAGATGAACAAGCATTTAAAGCACAATATGAACAAAACAATCCTCCCCCATCAGGAGCAGGAGGTGCTGCAGGTTCTCAACGACTACAGGCTTACAATAATCAATATAGTCAAGCGTATAGAGATTATTTAAATTCTCAAAATAATACAGGTGCTATTCCTGATCCAGATAAAGAAGAAGAAAAAGAAAGAGAAAAAGCTTTCCAAGAAAAAAGAGATGAAAGAATCGGAAGAACCGCAGAAGCTGTAGAGACTGCATCAAAAGGTACAGTTCCTGATTCTGCAAAAATACCTGATCCAGTTAAAATGGTTGAAGGTACTCCAATGACTACTACAACTATGACAGCACCAACTAAAGTTGTAGGCTCTACTGCTGCACCTGTAGGTCCTGAAGCAGTTACAGAAGTTCAAGACACAGCACAAGTTTCTCCTCCAGAAGAATTAAGAGCAGCACAAATGGAAGCTGCACAGGTAACTGAATCTCCTGAAGTTGTAGCAGCACGTTCTGAAGTAAGGGATGAATCATTAGCAAAAGCTGCTAAAGTAGATAGAGTTGCACCTATTGAAGGGGCAGAAGTAGATATACCTGAAGGGGCTTTAGCAGGAAGAGTTGTTGGTACAATTAGTGAGGGTGCAAAAGCTGCAGCAGCAGTTAATGCAGGAACAAGTTTAGCAAGAATTACAAGGGCTAAAAAACAATTATCTCAAGCAGGTTTAACAGAAAGTCAAATTAATGAAATTGGGAATGACCCTGTATTATTAGAAGATAGACTAGCTGATTTTAGCGAAGAAGAAAGAGGTATAATTGAAGGCTTACCTCAAGAAGCTTTAGTTTCTACACAAATAAGTGGATTATTAGAAGGCATAGAAAATGGTACTATACCTCCTTGGGCTTCTCCTGCAGTTGCACAAGTTGAACAAATGTTAGCTGCTAGAGGTTTAAGTGCTTCGAGTGTTGGAAGAGATTCATTACTAAACACAATTATACAGGCTGCTTTACCTATTGCACAAAGTAATGCTCAAGCTATACAACAATCTGTTGCACAACAAAAAGATATAGAATTTAAAACAGCAGAAGCAAACGCACAAAGATTGCAACAGACTGCATTAAAAAATGCTGATAATGTTTTTAAAATGGATATGGCTCAGTTTAGTGCTGATCAACAAACTGCTTTATTTAACAGTAAATTTTTACAGACTGTTGGTTTAACAGAAGCAAACTTTGATCAACAAGCTACTGTGCAAAATGCAGTTTTATTATCACAAGCTAATTTAGCTGAAGCAGATTTTTATCAAAAGTCTCAGATACAAAATGCTCAAGCTTTCTTACAGACAGACATGGCTAATTTAAATGCAGAGCAACAATCTAATGTTCTCAGAGCACAACAAGATCAACAAAGATTGCTTAGTAATCAAGCTGCAGAAAATGCAGCACGAAATGCTAATATGGTTTCGGATAATCAAATGCAACAATTTTCTGCTAACTTAAATTTTCAAACAAAACAATTTAATGCTCAACAAACAAATGCAATGAAACAATTTAATGCTAATGCAAAAAATGCAGCAGCAGCTAGAGATGCAAATAGAACTGCAGACTTAAATAAGTTTAATGCTCAATTAGCTACGCAAGTAGAAGAATTTAATTCTCAACAAGACTTTGCAAGAAACCAATGGAATGCACAAAACTCTGCAGCAGTCGAAGCTTCTAATGTTGAATGGAGAAGAAAGATTAATACAGTTAATACAGCAGCACAAAACCAAGTAAACATGCAGAACGCAATGAATGCTTTTAATTTAAGTTCTCAGTCTCTGTCTTTCTTATGGCAAGAATTAAGAGATGAGGCAGACTTTGATTTTAGAAGTTCAGAAAATGCTAAAGCACAAATTACTCAGTTAAGAGCTACAGCTATAGCAAACGAAGCAGCACTAGCTGAAAAATCTAGATCAAGTTTAGATCAAGTGGTACAGGTTGTAGAAACAATGATAGATAATTATTACGTATAAATATACTAGGATAGAACATGGGAAAACTAAGAAAAGTAGGTAAGAAGATTTGGAAAGGTATCAAGAAAGTTGGTAAGAAAATCGGTAAAGGATTTAAGAAAGTCTTCAAAGGTGTTGGTAAATTTTTAGGTAAGTTAGGACCAATCGGTACTATTGCTATGATGATTGCTATGCCTTATCTGGGTGCTTATTTATGGCAGGGTTTTGGAGCATGGGCAGGAGGATTACAAGGTACGTTTGGTTCTGTAATGAAAGGAATATACACTGCAGGTAATAGCGTGATGGGTGTATATAAAAATATAACACAATCTATTTATGGAACTCTTAAAAAAATTCCCGGAGTTGGTGATGCACTAGAAGGATTTGATAGATTCTTAGATAGAACTAGAAGTGCAATGGGAATGGAGTCTGGTTCTATTAGTGTCATGAAAGATAATGATCTTAACTCATGGGTAGGTACAGATGCAGGTGCACAAGCAATGGGATATGATAATGCTGCTGCTTTTAAAGCTGCAAATCCAACATACTTTAATGCAGAAGGTACGTTAAGTAAAAGTGGTTTAAACTTTGCTAGAGGTAAAGGTATGGCTTATGAAGCACATCTTAGAGGTAGAGATGTATTTAAAAAGGTAGATGGTGAGTTTGACTTTAATACATACTCCGATAATTTCAACAATAATGTACTAGGTACGGATGCAATTAAAGGAGATATATCTAAGTTTGGAGAAGTCATAGGTAGTAGAGACTCAATAGTATTTAGAACAGGAAGACCTGTAGGAACTCAACAGATGCAAACTTCAATGGCAGAATATAAAGCAAGTTTGTCTCCTGAAGAATTAAAAACTTTTAATCCTAAAGAATATATGGAGGGATACAAATACGATTCAACCTTTGATGCACCGAAAGGATTCTTTGATAAGCCTATTGCAAACGAGGTTAGTTTTGAAAATGTAGGTTCTAGATATACTAGACAAGTTCCAGTAGTAGATGCGGATGGAACAGTTACATCATACACAACACAAGAAGGAACAAAACTTGGAACTGCTGCTTTTGAAGGTATTAAAAAAACTGCATTACAAACTGTAGGTGGTGAACAACCAGTAGCAGATGGAAGCGGAGGAGGATACTATGCTCAAGTCGCTGATGCTCCTGAATTAGAAGCAGCTTCAACAGTACCTCTTGCGACAGTAGGACCTGCTACTTATGCAGGATTAGACTACATGAATTTATTACAAGGAAGTCCTACAGTATCTGGATCACAATTAACTCAATTTTTAAATGGAGGAACAATTATGCCTCATTTAATGCGACCTTTAGAATTATCTTAATTAGGAGATATACATGCCGATTATAGACAACATAGCAGAAGATAAAGAGCTAAGTCAAGAAAAATTAGATTTAATTGGAGGGGCTTTTAATAAATCTATTCCCGGACAATCTTTAACTAAAGACCCTGATCAACCTTATCCTTGGGAAGGTGCTCCTGAGTACACAACTGTACCTGAAGCATCAATGGCAATATTTGTAGAAATGACAAAAGAAGAAACTTTCATGCCTTTATTAGAAGCACTGAAGCAAGGCTTTCCTGTCGTAGATATGGCTAATTTAATTTTATATAGAGGATTTCAAACTGGTAAATTTAGCCCTGACTTAATGTTGCTTTTAATAGAACCAGTTATGTACATGATTTTAGCTTTAGCAGAAAAAGCAGGTTTAGGAGATGTTGTAGGTTATGATGGAGAGGAAGATGATGAAGAAGGTGAGCCAGAAGATAAAGTAAAAGTTTTAAGACAAATGAAACAATCTTTACAACTTGCAGGTCAAAATGTATCAGAACAAAGTGTTGCGGATTTACCTGAATTAAAACAAGAGATAGAAGAATTTGAAGTTCCTGAAAACGTAGGTAGCTTATTAGAAAGACCTGCACAACAAACAGAAGATAATAGTTTATTAGCTAGAGGTATTTAAATGGAATCATTATTTAAAAGAAAAAGATTATATGGTGGAGGAAGTCCAGATCAGTTAGCCTATGGTGCAGACTTAGAGCGTAGTATTAAGAAAAGAATGAAGACTAAACCTTTAGATGCTATACTTAAAATAGGAGTAGCATTAAAGGCAGGTAAGGCTAATGAGTTGAAGGAAAACTTAGCCCGTATAACTACAAACCTAGAAGAAGAACAGGCAGGTTTAAAAGCATTTGGTACACAACTTACAGAGCATCAAGCTAGGATAAAAACATTACGAGATAAAGGTAATGGTAGTTTAGTGTCAGGAATAATGATGGATTTTTTAAAGGAAGCCGGTGTTGAAGATGTTGATGCTGAAGGTATTGAAAGAAGGTATAGTCCAGATATTTTTTCTAAGATTAAAAGTGAAGCAGAAAAAAAAGCAGACAACATGCTACTTAAAGAAAAAGAATATAAAACACTTAGAACTACATATGATCCTAATGATCCCTCTGAAGGAATATACGCTGAAAATTTAGATGATGTAAGTTTATTTACTAAACCTTATAATGAAGCCCTATATAATATTCATTTAAATCAAAAATCTTTAGGTAACAATAATTTATTAGATGTTATAACTAATAAAGCAAACAAAAATGATTATAATATTTTACAAGATGGGATAGCGGAAGAAGAAAAATTAAATGGTATACTTTCTGCATCAAGACAAAGTAGAAATGATTTAGAAGATTATGTCGTTGCTCCAGAATTTTTACAATCTCTTATACAAGAAGATACAGGTAAGCAAGGTTCGGCTCGAATGAAAGATCAAACGACAGAAAATATTCAAGATGTAGTTACTAAAACTAGAATGTGGTTACAAGAAAATGATAGAGACTACACAACGGGAGATTACTTTTTTCAACAATCTAGCACTAATGCAGCACTTGCAAGAAAAAATCAAGACTACGATGCAGACTATCAAAGTTTTTTAGGCTATAGTGGTTATACTGATCAACAGATGAAAGAAATTTATTGGCAAGCCACAAGTATTGCAAGTACATTAGACCAAGAAAATATCAAGAATCTTTTAATAGGTAGTGATTCCGGTGGTGCTTATGGTGAAGAAGATATATCAGATCAATACAAAGCATCACTAGCTCAAATACTTCGAGATTATAATAGTAATGTAGACATAATGCCAGAAGAGATAAAGAGAAAAGTCATTATAGGTTTAGAGATTAAAGGCTACGAAGAAGAACAAATTACCTCAGAGCAATATTTTCAAGGATCACAAATTGTTGAAAATCGTATATCAAACTTACCTGAAGAGTATTTAGAAAAATATAATAATCTTGATGGCACTGCAGAAATTGATTTTAATCTTTCTGTAATCGCAGATGCTAAAACTTATATGAAACGATATGGTTTTTCTCAAGCAGAAGCTTACGGATTTGCTATACAAAATCAAAAATTTGGTCTTGCTGACGGTGCAGATTTTATGACAGTTCCATTTATAGGTTTTAAAATAGCAGGAGATGATAGGTTTCAATCACAACCTTTATTATCTGTAGTAAAAGGTAAGCTACATCAAGATATTTTACAAAATTATCCTATAAGTTTTCCCCTTCCTGAAAATACGTTTAGTCAATATTTAAATACAATTAATAAAAATCAAGTTTATTGGTATCATCAAGATACGCTTAGTAATCCTACACCTAAAATGTGGGAAGACGGGCAGAATATGACTATTGGTCAATATACAGTTGAGTTTCGTAGAACTCCTGATGCAGAAGGTAATCACTTTATAAATATTACTCCATAAAATAAATGCCTATAATACCAATAGATTCTGAAAACGTAACAGGTTCTACCAGTACTAAACAAGATGAGCCTAGTACTATCTTGCCTATGGAAGAGAAAGAAAAGACTTTCTTCAATCCACAAACTGGCTTAGTTGATAAGTTTAAAGGAACTAAAGAAGAATACACCAAAGCTCAAAATGTAAAAACTGTAAAAGAATACTTTGAGCCTAAAGCAAAAAGTATTACAGACTTCACACAAAATCCAGACGTTCAAGACAAAGCAATGCAAATGATGTCTTATCTTGACAATACAACATATGAGGATGGTCAGAATGCTGCTGATGCTTTCGTAGATTATACTAGAGGTAGAGACTTTAATCTTACAAAAAGTCTTTACGAAACAGCTATAACTTTAAAAAGTAGAGCCAAGAACGATCCAGAAGCTCAAAAGTTTATAGAAAACTATTCTTCTTTAATGAATGAGTTTCATGCCACAAACTCTAATGGGAAGTCTAAATATGAGAACATAGGGCTTAATGAAAATTTAACTTTAACTGGAGATATATTTAAAGGTATACTTACTGATCCTGCCAATATTCCTATTTTATTTACAGGTCCGGGAGGTCTTCCTATAAAAATTGCTACACAACAAGCAGCCTCACAAACATTAAGGCAAGGTATTAAAAACATGGCTGCCAAAGGTTATAATGTATCTTTAGGTAAAGTTGCACCTGCGTACAATGCAATACCTAGAATACCTTTGAATACTAGAAGTTACAAAAGTTCTATAGGAGTTCTTGGTACAGAGGGTGCAATATATGGTGGATTAGATAGTCACTTGTATCAGAAAAGATATAATGAAATTGGTGTTGAAGGCTACGAAGAATATGATCCTAGACTCACAGCGACAGGAGCTTTGTTTGGTTTTACATTTGGTTCAGCTATAGGAGGAGGAACTACCCTTGTACTAAACAGGTTAGACAAGAAAGCTAAAACTGAAGCTGCTGAGCAAGCTACAAGAGAATCAGAACAATTTCAAAGAACTATTCTAGATGAACCTGATCCAGAGGCTGAAGCTCCTGAAATTATTACATTAGAAAAAGCTGCAGAACTAAACAGAAAAGAACGAGAAATAAACCCACAACTGTCTAACAAGACACATGTTGAAGAGGTGGCTGATTTTGAAAGACGAGCAGCAGATGAAGAAGCTTTACTACCTGAAAATTTTGTAAACAGAGTTATTGATGATGATGGAATTATTATAACTGATAAAACAGTTAGTCAAACTTTAAAAGAAGAATCAAAAAAAGTTAAACCTAAAATAGGTGGTTCTCGTAATAAATTTCAAAAATACAGAGAAGAAGGCGGTCCTTTAAATGCAATTCGTATGTTCCAAAAGCCTACAACGTATAGTAAACAAACAGGGGAGGTGAGTAAACTTTTAGAAGAAGCAGGAGTAGATCAAGGAGGAACAGCTTATAGATTTTTAAGATTGATTCGTAATGATGCTTTCGAAAATTTTAATGATGATATAGTACAAATTGCTACTGACTATGATTATGGTCAAAGACAGTTTAGTGAACAACTTGCTGATGCCTCTGGTAAATATATGTCGAGGGTTCAAAAATTAAAATTTGAAATAGAAGACATTGCAAGAAATGAGAATCGATATAATAGATCACCGGGATTATACTTTAGAAAAAAAGACTGGGCTTTAAAAGAGGGTACTACTTTAAATGACGATATTTATATGTTTTTAAATCAGGGTCGTTTTAAAGAAGGAGTTCCAGAAAGTATAATTAGGAAAGCTGCAGAGTTTAGAAAAATTTATGATGATGTAGAAAAGGAAGCTATTCAGGCAGGGTTTATTTTTCATAAAGTTCCTAATTTTTTTCCAAGGTATCTTAAAGAAAAGCAAGTAAAAAAAAGAAGCATAGGTGAAAACAGATACGCACAACAACTTGTTGATGATGGTGAGTTTGACACTATAGAAAATGCTAAAAACGCAATATCATCTCAATTAAATAAATTGCATGATGATTTTGATCCTTCTGTTGGTTCAATTGGTCAACGAACGTATAAAAATTTAGATACATATAAGATTAAAGATTTATTTGAAAATGATGTATTTGCAACTACAATGGCTTATGTAAACAGCACATCTAGAAAAATTGTAACTAAACGAACTTTAGGATTTGGGGAAGTTGAACAAGATAACAAATGGTTTATTCCTATGTTTGGTGGTAATCTAGTAAAAACAAAACCTCAACAAGCATTAGAAGAAGTTCAAGAGCATTTAAGAGCAAGAGGTTTTGCAGAAGAAATAGTAGAAGATAAGTCTTTGTCTAAATATATACGATCTAATTTTTTAGCACGACAATTAAGTGATGATGATTCAATGTTATTACCTGAGTTAGTAAAAACAAATGCGAGGCTTAGAAGTAATAATTCAATTATAAATAACTCTTTTAAGTTTAATAATTTAAGTGTTCAAGAAAGAGCATCATTACTTAACAATACTTTCCAAGAAGAGATTGATAAAATTATTTTAAACAATTTTAATAGTGGTACATTTACAAAACAAAATCAAAAAGTTGTTGGTGAATTATCGGAAGATAATGTAAATTATGCTAGAGGAAGATACTCGTCATATGAACAAAAGAGAATGAAATTACTAGTTGAAAATTTAACTGGACAATATGGTAGAGCATCTAAACAACTTTATGAGAAAGCTACAGGAACTTTATTATCCCTTCAAGCAGCTAACAAGCTTTCATTAGCTACGCTATCTAGTTTACCTGAATCATTTATTCCTGTCTTTAAGGCTACTCCTACAATAGCTCTCAAAGCCTTTACAAAAACTGCATATGAAGAAGGTGGTAAAGCCGCTTCAAATTTACTTAAAGGTACTAAAGGATTGCCTACTCCAACTAGAGCAGAAATGCATCAACATAATAAAATGATGTCTAGTAGTTTAAATGAAGCTATCAATGCTAGGTATGGTGATGGCTTATCAGGCATATCTCAGAAACTTACGTATCGTTTTTATAGAAGTATTTTTCTAGATCAATATACTAAATTTGTACAAATATATTCATATAATGCAGGTAAATTACTTATACGAGAAAATTTATCTAAGTTAGATAAGATGGGAAGAGAAGCTTATAATACTAAAAATAAAAAAGCTATGCGTCTAAGATCAGCTATAAATCAATTAGGTGTGAATGTTGATGAAGGTATTAAATGGCATCAAGCAGGTGGTAAACTAGATGATCCATTTTATGAAAATTTAAGACAAAGTGCTGATAGGTTTGTAAACGAAGTTGTTATGATTCCTTCTAGAGAAAATGCTCAAAAATTTATATTATCAAGTCATTTTTTTGCGAGAGTAGCATTTCAATTATATTCTTATCCTATTGCTTTTAGCAACACAGTTTTAAGGAATGCAATTAGAGACATGTACATGACTAGAGGGGCAGCAGTTCCTAAACATTTAGGAGGGTTAGGACTTATGTATATGGCTACTGGCTTTACTCAAAGACTAAAAGGTATAGATGAAGTGGATGATGAACCTATTGATCAACTTATGAGAACATTAACAACTATGGGTGTAGCCGGTCCTTTTGCTTTAGCTTATAATTTTGAAGAAGCTATATCCTATGGTAATAATACCCCAAGAGCTTTACTAAGATTAATGGGTCCAACTATAGGGGGAATGTTAGCAGATTCTTTACAATCAGGTACTCCGTTTAGTGCAGTCGTATTTAAAAATACAATGCCTTATAGAAACTTAATTAGAAGATTAAGTCCGGAAGCTATCCATGAATTAGACGAGTTTTTTAAAGACATAGAAAGACGTACACAAGGAAAAGGATCATATACTAGAAATAAGTTAAGACGAGAAGCAGATAAAAGGTTTGCACAAAGAAAAATGAGAGCACAACAACGACCTATGAAACAAAAAATTAAAGAGGCTCGTGAAAAATTAGCTACTGGTGGTAAGCTGTCTGTAGATTATCCTGTTCCTTTTGTGAAAGATAATCCAACAGAACGTAAGATAGATAATACTAACCAGAGCTTTGCAATTGTTTCTAGGTTGTTTGAAGAAGAAGATAGAGTTCCGGTTAGAGTAGGAGGATTATTAGGAAAACAAGCAGCTAAAAATAAAAAGATAAAAACAAACTTATTTAAAAAGAAAGCGGGTTGGAAGTGGACAGAAGTTCCTGAAGGTTTTGATCCTAATCCCGGTCCAGAGTTTCCTGTAATATCTGTAGAAACAGGAGGCAAACATTTGTATTCTTTACAAGCTGATTTTCCTGAAGGGGTTTTATTAGAAAGATATGCTAAACAAAAAAGTGAACCTAGACTTAGACCAACAACAAAAGGAGTTGTTAGGACAGGTAATAAAATAGGAGAAATTTCAGTCAGAGGTAGACTACATCCAGTATACGATAATATAGTTGCGGTAGATAAAGATACTAAAGCTGTTAAAGGATTAAAAGATATGCCTACAGAAGTAATGCCTGCCCCGCAAAGATTTTTTGATCTTGAAAATAAAGATTACAAACCTTTCTTATCTAATTTTGATTACATTAAAGGGGGTAGGTATGTTGAACTTAATAAAGAGGGTAATAAAGACGTTACGGGAATTATACCACAACAAGCTAGAATATCTATAAGCCCTGAAGGTAAACCATCTTTTACAATATCTAGAGAATTTTATGATTCTCTATTTCCTGAAAAATGAAATACAATCACTTCCTAGAACACTTAGAACATAGAGAAGGTAACGAAGAATGCGTATACCTTGATACACTAGGCAAACCTACCTGTGGTGTTGGACATCTCTTGACAGAAAGAGAACGTAAATTCTATCAAGTAGGTGACGAAGTTTCAGAAGAACAAAGAAATTCGTGGTTAGAACAAGATGCAGCTAAAGCGTGGGAGGCTGCAGCACAACAGATTCAAGACCTTGACATAGAAGACACAGACTTTATAATTGCACTAGGCTCAGTAAACTTTCAACTAGGTACAAGATGGATGAATAAATTTCCATCAGCCTATAGAGCCTTGGCTAGTAAAGACTACAGCGAGGCTATAAAACAAGTCTCAACAGGTTCTGGAAAGGGTGGTCAATCCAAATGGAAAGAGCAAACACCAGTAAGAGTTGACGATTTTGTGACAGCTATTGACAAATTAAAATAAGAACCCTATAATGATATTGTACTTAGAAGATCAATTGGAAGGATGCTACAGACAGTACTGCATTCACCAAGTAAAACAAGATATGCCTTTCATGAGTCTAGATGATTTTAGAAACATGTTTGAAGACTTAATGGAAGTTATATATAAGGAAGAAGAATGAAAGATATGTTAAAGAATTTAGTAGGGGCTGTTGCTCCTACGATAGGTACTGCTCTAGGCGGTCCTATGGGTGGTATGGCTGCGAATATGATAGCCGATGTACTTGGAGTACCTAATACACCGAAAGCTATTGAGAAAGCAATACAAGAGGCTACACCTGAACAGATGCTTGAACTTAAAAAGGCTGAACAAGATTTTGAAATTCAGATGAAAGAACTTGAAGTAGATGTATTTAAATTAGAAGTAGCAGATACACAAGATGCAAGAGGTAAGTTTAGTAAAGACTGGACAGCACGTATAATGGGTGTATCAGTAGTAGGTGGATTTATGGGCTACATATTTTTAGTAACTTTACAACCACCAGAACAAAATTCAGAAGCTCTAATAAACTTAGTACTAGGTTACTTAGGTGGTTTAGCTAGTGCAGTCATTAGCTTTTACTTTGGAGCATCACAA
>CENI01053938.1_pt1 | contig 11664 bp, 6 predicted proteins | sample 530161 | NCBI WGS metagenome assembly CENI01 (sample SAMEA2591107, study PRJEB7988) | marine metagenome | isolation source: saline water (ENVO:00002010), including | reverse complement strand
TAAAGCAGTACAAGATGTAATGGGTGATTTAACGAAGGATTACAGAGGTGTAATGAACGCATTAAAGAAGAAGGATGGTAAATTATAATGGGTGTTATTGAAAACGATTTAAATGAAGATACTTATATTGGTTTAGAGTTACCTCTAACTCATACACAAAATGGGTTTTTTAATAGAACTAAAACTGCATTAGAACAAGCTAAGTCTAATATAAAAAATCTTCTATTGACTAACAAAGGTGAGAGGTTAGGTAATCCTACATTTGGAACAAATTTACTTTCTTTAGTTTTCTCACAAGAAAACACAGATTTAGAAAGTAGAGTTGAAGAAGAGATTAGAGGAGCTATGGGAGAATTTTTACCATTCATAAATATTGTCAGTATCGAAACTAATTTTTCAGATACTAATAAAGATGTAGCTAATGTTAATTTGAGATTTACTCTAAACGTTGATGTAACTTCAGAGGAAAATTTAAGTTTAGATTTTTCAAATTACAATGTTGGTTAGTAGGAGAAAGTAAATGCCATATTCAGTAAATAAAAAATCAGTTAAAGAAGTTAGATATCTAAATAAAGATTTTACATCTTTTAAAGAAAATCTGATTGAGTTTACTAAAATATACTTTCCAAATCAGTACAATGATTTTAATGAATCTTCACCAGGTATGATGTTTATCGAAATGGCAAGTTATGTTGGTGATGTACTTTCTTACTATGTAGACAATCAGTTCAAAGAAAGTTTGTTATCATTTGCTGAAGAAAAAAGAACTGTTTACAATATGGCTCAGTCATTAGGTTACAAACCAAAACTATCTTCAGCTGCTTCAGTAGATTTAGATGTATTTCAAACTGTTCCAGCTATCTCAAGTGGAACCGGTGATAGTTATACAACTAAACCTGATTTGAATTATGCTATGAATTTAAAAGCAGGTATGCAAGTTCAGTCAGATACAGGAATATCTTTTGTTACAACCGAAGATTGCAATTTTAAATTTTCAAGTTCTTACGACCCAATGACAATAACTGTTTACGAAAGTTCTGCTAATGTACCTGTTACTTACCTATTAAAGAAAGGTATAAGAGCCTCAAGTGGTACAGTTACTACAGAATTTTTTACTTTTAATGCAGCTGAAAAATACAAAAGAATTGCATTGGCTAATCAAAACATTTTAGAAATAATTTCTTGTACAGACAGTGACGGTAACGATTGGTATGAAGTTCCTTTTTTAGCTCAAGATACAGTATTTACAGATATGGAAAATACATCTAAGAATGATGACCAACTTTACACATATTCAGACCAAGCTCCATATCTACTAAAACTTTTGAAGACATCAAGAAGATTTACAACATTTATAAGAGAAGATGGTAGGACAGAGTTGAGATTTGGTGCTGGTACATCTGATAATCCTGATGAAGAGATAATTCCAAATCCAGATGAGGTTGGTTCTACTTTACCAGGTTCACCAACTTATCTGAATACAGCTTTCGATCCATCTAACTTTTTAGCAACCAAAGCTTATGGTCAAGCTCCATCCAACACACAATTAACAATCACTTACAGATATGGTGGTGGTGTTGGTAATAATGTTAGAGGTAATAGTATTAGAAGTATACAATCAGCTAACATAGACTTAGATGAGACAAGTCTAAATGTAGGACTAGCTGCTACAACTAAAAACTCCATAGCTATAAATAATCCAACACCAGCAGCTGGTGGAAGAAGTGCTGAGAGTATTGTAGAAGTAAAAAACAATGCACTAGCTTACTTTCAAGCTCAACAAAGAGTCGTTACAAAAGATGATTATATTACGAGAGTTTATGCATTACCGCCTAAGTATGGTAATGTAGCTAAATCGTATGTTGTACAAGATAGTCAGTTAGATAGTAAGTCTGGTGCTAACTCAGATGCACGAATAGCAAATCCATTAGCTCTTAACATGTATCTATTAGGATTTGACGCAAATAAAAAATTAGTTACAGTAAATCAAGCAGTAAAAGAAAACATACAAACTTACCTAACACAATTTAGAATGGTAACAGATGCTGTAAATATAAAGAATGCTTTTGTTATTAATATTGGAGTTAAATTTAATTTACTTACAAAAGTTGGTTACAATAAAGAAGAAGTTGTATTAAGAGCAATACAAAGAGTCAGAGACTTTTTTAATATTGATAAATGGCAAATCGGACAACCAATAGTGTTAGCTGATTTGGCTTATCAGATATCTTTGGTAAATGGTGTATCTGCTGTTGTACCACCTGAAGAAGATAATCCAAACGGACATTCAGTATTGATTACTAATAAATTTAAAGTTAGTGGTGGTTACTCGGGAAATGCTTACGATATGGTAGGTGCTACAAAAGATGGAGTTGTTTACCCATCACTAGACCCAAGTTGCTTTGAACTTAAATATCCAAATGTGGATATCGAAGGTAGAGTAGTTGGCAATTCATCAGGAGATAACTAATGCATTACTTTATTTTTCCAGAAATAGATACAACTTTATACGAAGCTAGTGGTAGTGGTAACACAGGTAGAGATGAGATATTAGAAGTTCAAAAGAAAATGAGTAAATCTGGTGGTAACATCAAAGTATCTCGTATTCTAATAAAATTTGATATTAGTGAAATATCATCTTCAATAGTAAATGGTACTATATCTTCAAACAGAAAATTTTACTTGAATATGTATGATGCTGGCTCTGAAGCATTGGATGTTAGTCAATCTCTATGGGCTTACCCTATAAGTCAAAGTTGGGTAGAAGGACAAGGAACTTTTAATGACGATCCTCAAACAACAGAGGGTGCTAGTTGGCAATATAGAGATGGACAAACTCAAAAAAGTTTTTGGTTAGCAGCTGGACAGAATAGTGTATCATCTTCTGGTGGTGCATGGCATGATGAGGTATATGCTTCTCAATCATTTAAATATGAAGATGAAGATATGAGAATGGATGTTACACCTATTATGAATAAATGGTTAGATAATACTTATCCTAATAATGGATTTATAGTAAAAAGAAGCGGTAGCTTTGGTAACACAGATGTTAATGTAGATGAAGGTAATCAAGACAGATTAGGTAATTTTAAATTCTTTTCAAGAAACACTAACACGATATACCCACCAAAGTTAGAAGTGGAGTGGTATGATACAAAGTGGAGTACAGGCAGTCTAAGTGGTTTATCTTCTACTGAATTAGAAGATATGTCTGTATACATGAAAAATTTAAGACCAGAGTATAAAGAAAGTTCTAAAGTAAAATTTAGATTAGTAGGGAGACCTAAATATCCAACTAAGTCTTATTCTAACACAGCTTCAGAATATCTAACCTCTAAGTATCTTCCAAGCGGTAGTGTAGGAAACATTGGTGGTGATGGTGCTTACTATTCTGTACTAGATGGACAGACAGATGATGTTATAATACCATTTGGTACTGGCTCTCTTATAAGTTGTGATTCAACAGGAAACTATTTTAATCTATGGATGAATGGATTACAAGCAGAGAGATATTACAAATTTTGTTTTAGGGTTGTGAGCGGTAGTAACACAACAGAAGAAACCATACAACATTTTGATGATGATTTTACATTTAAAGTAGTGAGATAAAAAATGCCTTACAGTCAAGAGGAACTCAAAAAGTTAGATTTTTATAAAAGACTAACCGAAGAGGATGAACAACAATACTTACAAAACAAAGCTACTTTAGAGTTAAGAGCTGGATACTCAGGTTCAGCTAATCAAGGTGGTGTTATAAGAGATAGTACAAATACTATATTACTTTTTGAAGACCCATACAAAAACGAACTATTAGAAGATGAGTCTTCTAAAATAGTATATAATTTAAAAGTAAATACTTTAAAAACAAAAGAGAGTGATACAATCATAGATGAAGTTTTGGATAGAGGATTTAGAGAATTATAATGGCTAGTAGATTAAGAGAAAGAGATAAAAATTTGCTTGATGCTAACAACTTTCAAGTCGTAGGTAGTAAACCTTATGAAGATGGTAAGTGGGGAAGTAAAGGTGATAGAGACTTTGTTCACTTTCAAATATTTGATGCTAGTAGCAATTTAATACAATACGATAATTTACCTTTATCTAATTTTATAATAAATTCATCAAATGATAATGTAGAATTTTATCCTGGTGCACACATTCGTAACTTAGGTTTTGAAAGTGGTACATTTACAATTAGATACAACTTTTTTAGAAAATTAGCTGGTGATGAATCAGCTGTTTTAGTTCACACATTAGATAAGAATGATACTAAGATTGGTGATGTCTATACAAATACAGATAATATTTACATTACAGAAGATGGTATAATATATGCTGCTAGTGAAAGAGACTATAAAGATAATCAATCCACTACAGAACAATTAAAGATAGAAGATTTAAAATATCAAATACACGAAATATCACCAAGTAGGACTGAGGTTAGGTTAAGAGCTAAACAGATAAATAGTTCTTACATTGATGATTTCGTAAATATACAAACACCATACACTATAAAAGAAACAAACACTCAAATAGACTTTTTAGGAAACTCAAACGAATCTTTAATTCTTAATATAACACCTAATGATAATGATTTCATATTTTCTAATCAGATGGTTGGTGGAACTATAACTATACCAGATGTATACATAGTTGACCAAATTGATGTGGCTGTTCGTTCAGATACAAATGTTATACTTAATCCATCTGGTGAAGAAATAGAAACAGATAACTTAGGAAATGTTTTAGATATAAGTGGAGAGCATGAGTGGGATGCTACATTACACGATGATGCTATAAGAGTTAAGAATTGGAGTGATGGATTTTTACAATTTAGTAGTGGAGATTTTATAGGAACATCAGCTATAGGTTACCACGCTAAGTGGGTACAAAGAGAAGGTATAGCTGGTGGTAATTGTATAAAGTTTTCAGATACCAATGAGATATTCAGAGATTTAGTAGAATGGCCAGATAGTGTTTATCGTAAACTATCTTTAAGACAAGAGATACCTAACTTACAAGGTCAAGGTGTAAAGGTAGGTGACTTTGTAAATGTAAGAATGGATGTAAAGAGTTCTGTTGCTAACAAAGGTGTTCAGATTGCTTTAAGTTATCCTAATGAATTAGTAGATGAAGATAAACCACAGAATCCACCTGATGGATATTTTGATGTAAATAATCCTGGTCCAACCGAACCACAACCAACAAGTCCGCCTGCTGGTTATGTATCTAACACAGAAGGTAATGCAGCTGCTATAGAAGACAAACCACCGATGACTGAAGCTGGTATAAGAGCAAAATACGATCCGTTTGAAGGTAGGACTTCTGGTCCATCAAATGTACCAACACCTTTTGATGCTGAAATCGGAACATCTACAACCATATGGGGTGGTGAAGGTGCTTGGAAGGTAACAGATATAAGAAATGATGGTGTAAGTGGAAACAAATATTTTTGGGGACCAAATTTAGGTGACCAAACACAGAACGGAACATTTAGTGAAGAAGGTGATTGGATATGGACAGCAGATCCTGAAAACCCACCCTACTCTGCTGGTGCTTGGGTTGCTAATCCATCTATAGCAAATAGTCTAACTCCACCAAATGGATCATCAGGAAAATTAGAAGCTATAAATTTTCATCCAGCAACCTTACCAAACGATGGAGATGCTTTTTACAAAAGAGATAGAAATCGTGGGGAAAACAATGGGTGGCAAACTGCTGTTAATGTTGGTACTAATGCAACTACTTTATTATTCAAAGATGATTTAATTTGGAAACAAAAACATGGTTCTAGTAATATAGATAATTTGAACCTTTTCACATTTGACAATTATTTTTCAGGCACAAGAAATGTTATATTAGACGAAGGTACAGCAAATCAAAGAACCGTTTATGACGATATTTTTAGATTTGGATTTTTACAAAGTGTTGATAGAGTAACTGAAGGTAAAGATGAAGGAGTCAAAAGTGGTTGGTATGTAATATTTTACAACAATGGTGATAGAGATGGTAATGGCAACTTAACAGATGAGTCAAATAGATATTTCTTTTATGAGAGAAATACTCAAAATAGGTTACAGAGTGGTCACAACGAAGGTGAACTATTAAAGTTTACGAAAAACATAAGCGGCCCAATGAACCAAGCTATTTTAGACAATGAAGGTGAGTTAGAAACTCATTTTAAAGTAAATAGTAATGGTAGATTAAGATATCATTTTCATACAGGAGATGTTCAGTATGAATTAGTAGATGGTGACAATGGTGGAGATTTCGAAGATACAGGAGTAAGTGAACCTAAACCCATTAGTGAAACTTTTCCTGGCTCAGAAGGAGCTAATGCTATAGTAGGTGATAATTTAGGTTATGGTAGAGTAAGATACATAATAGGCGATAGAGTTGTTAGAGCTAAAGGTGATTCGAAAGATGGTACAGACCAAGACCAAGCTATAAACGATAACTTTTTTAGGTGTGGTGAAGTAGATGGTAGTGGTGGAAATGATTTAACTTATGGTGTAAGAAATCCAGCTGCAGCTAATTATGGTATCTTCGATGACGATGGTGAGTTAGAAACAGCAGGAGTTACACCGATATATGATAATGGATTAGCTGATTTACCATTTCCAGATAATCCAACTCAAATAGGTGCTTTAAGTCCACAGGAAGCTTGGAAGTGGAACGGAAGTGAATGGTTAGATAATTCACTTACACCACCACGATATAGTTATGTTACACCAGAGTTTACTACAGCTGTTGTATCACCAGCAAATAGTAATGTGTGGGAAACTTTAGAGGCTAGTATAGAAATTCCTTTTGATTGGAAACTTGACCAAAAGTGGTTCTTATATTTAAATGGTGATGGACAATCAACTGGTAACTTAACACAAGGTGTTGTTTGGGTAGATAATGTATTTATGGATTTTACATACACCGATCAATCAGAAACTTCGGAAGTTAAGAGACCATATGTAGCTCAAGTTAATTCTGTTAGTTCAGACGGATTAACAATAGAAGTTAATAAATCTTTTAAACAAAAAGCATTAGAGATTGGTGTTGATGACCAAGACCCATCTACTGTTGATATCTATGATATAGATAATCCTGGTACTTTTCAAAACTTCTCTATATCCTATTTAAACTTTAATCCAAAAGATTTGAGAACTTACTTAAAGTTTGATAATGATTTATTTCTAACCACTAACTTTAAACAAGATTTAATAAATGTAGTAGAGTATCCAAATGCTGTGACATTTAAACTTTACGAACCACTACCAACACAATACCAAAACTTTGATGAATGTATTGTTGTAAAGGAAATGGCTGACCCGTTAGAAGAAACCATAAGTATAGTTGACTTTATACCCGAAGAAGAACCAAGATTGGTTCTAAAATCTCCTGATTTAAAAAATGTTGAAAGTCCTATACAAAAAAGAGATACAAGATATAAAACAGAATCTGAAATTTTAACATCTGATTCTTCTATATCCTCTGAGTTAAGAAATGAATTTTTAAGTCAGAGCTTAGATAGTGTGGAGATAAATACAGATTATTCTCGTTATGACAACTTTGTGAACTTTAGTTCTATAGAAAAAAGAATTAGAAACTTTAAGCTAAAGCTTGAAAATATTGAAAGTTATAAAATAAGTAGTGGTTCATATGTAGGAGTGAGTGGTTCTTCTAAAGACTTGAATGAGTATCATAACAAAATAAAGGAAACAAAAAATAACTTAGATAACTTCGAAAAGTATATGTACTTTGAAAGCTCTTCTTATACAAGTGGTTCATTAGGACAATTCTATGACAATGCGTGGCCAAAGACAAGTGGTGATGGAACATCATTAAATCCATACATTTTAGCGCACACGACATCTTCTAATGCTACTACTTGGTTTAGTAATGCTATAACATCAGCTTCATTATACGATAATGAAAGTAATAACAAATTAAGCAATTTACTTCCTGAACATATAAAGTTTGATGATTCGAATCAAGAGTATCTAATTTTTACAGATATGATTGGACAACACTTTGACCATATTTGGGAATATGTAAATGCATTATCAGATACATATGATAGAAGAGATAAGTTAAATGAAGGTTTATCAAAAGACTTACTATATAGTGTAGGACAATCTTTAGGTTGGACATTAAGTGATGGAAAAGATTTAATAGAATTACCTAAATTTGCTTTAGGAAAAGAAGTAACTGGTTCAGCTTACTCACCTTATTCTAATACACCTGAACGTGATATATCAAGAGAAATATGGGGTAGAATTATAAATAACATGCCTTTTTTCTTAAAAAACAAAGGTACTGTTAGAGCTTTAAAAGGATTAATTAACATATATGGTATACCATCAACTATTTTGAGAGTCAAAGAATATGGTGGGCCTAATGTCTCAGACGACAATACTCCACAATTTGAGATAACAAGAAAATTTACAAAAGCATTAGACTTTAGGGGTGGACAATCAGTCAAGACTGCTTGGGCTAGCGATGGTTCTACAGGTAGAAAGCCGGATACTATAGAATTTAGGTTTAGAGCAGCTACTGGTTCAAATCAAATACTTGTAGAAAAACAAGATAGTAACAATCAAGACTTTTTTATTAGACTGAAAGACAATGGTTCTACAGATAACTATGGTTTCGTTTCTTTTATGATGTCTGGTTCAAAGGTTGGTATTGACCAAGGAGAGTATAAAGAGATAACATCCTCTACTTTACCAGTATATGATGGAGATTTCTACTCTGTTATGGTTGCTAGAACTTCAGGTAGTGATAATACCAATGTATCTCAATCTTATCAACTAAATGTTGGTAAATACGATTCTAGTAGAAGTAAGATACATCTTTATAGTACATCTACTATGGATGTTACACAAGCCGCTTCATCATCGTTTAGTAATGCTTGGACAGGTAGTGGTGACATCTACATTGGTGGTAGTGGTAGTGTAGCTGATGTTGGTGTTCAACTTAGTGGTTCTATTATGGAGTATCGTCAATGGACAGAAACACTAAATACATCTTCATTTAAAAATCATATAGCTAATCCAAAAGCGTATGATGGTAATAGTGTTTCTTCATCATACGAAAACTTAGTACTAAGATACTCATTTGACGACAATAAAAGTTTAACCTCAGACACAGAAGGTATTAGGGATGTTAGTTCAAATCAAACCACAACCTTATCAGGCTCTCACGCGGGATTTACAGGAAACTTTTTTAGAAGTGTGGTTGATGAACAGAAAACTCATATACCAAGTATAGGTGGATTGAGAAGAAGTACTAATAAAGTTAGAATAGAAAACAATCCAATAAAAAGTGGTCAAACATTAAATTCAGATAGAAGAGTTACAAATAGTGCTTATGATTCTGCGCCAAACGATTCTAACAAAGTTGGTATATGGTTTGCTCCAACTGATGTTATCAATAATGATATAATAAATTCTGTTGGTAATCTAAATTTTGAAGACTATTTAGGAGATCCAAGAGACAAAAACGAACTATCTTACAGAGGATTAAATTATGTGGCAGATAACTATTGGAAAAAATATACTGCTCCAAATAGCTTTTGGGATTATATAAGATTAATTAAGTACTATGACCAATCTCTATATCCACAGTTAAGAAAACTAATACCTGCTAGAGCAAAATCAGATATTGGCTTATTAATTGAACCTAATATATTTGAAAGACCAAAAGTAGTAGTTGGAAAAGAACCAACTTTAGAAAATACATTTTATAGTTCCTCTATAGATATTTCTAAAGAATTGTTAGTTATAACAGGTTCTTACAATCATGGTTCATCGGTAACAAACTACGAAGCATATGACGGAAAAATAAACATTTACAGTTATGAAACTGGTTCTTCTGTAATATCATCAAGTGGTGAAAATTTATTGAAAGAAGCTAGTGGTTCAGAGGTAAGAGATTCTTTTATAGATAGAAGCATTTGGCAAAGATTAGGAGAGGGTGAATACTCTAATGTTACCATGTCTTTTGGTGATACATTAAATGGTGTAAAGGGTGGACAGCAAAACATAATTAGTGGCTCTAGAGTATATGGTATAAATCAAAGAACTATTCCGTTTTACTCTTCGTCTATAAGCGCTTCTAACTTTTTAGATTATTCATCTTCATTTAAGGATATAGATATAGATAATTTTAGTGGATTAAATCAAGGACTAAGAAACTCTTTTTACTTAGGAGTAAACAATACTTTAAAAACAACGAGTGATGGTAAGTCTCCAATAGAAGTAATTATATCAGCACCAACTAAGCTGGTAACAACTGAGGAAGGTGATTCTACTCTAACTACAGGAGATGGAATCATACCTGATTTTAAAGAAGAGGGGAACCAAGAAGAAAAAGAATCTATGATAACTTTTGAAGAAAAAAGACTTAGAGATAAGAAAAAGAAAAAGAAAAAAGGTTTAAAGGGTAAGAAAAAGAAAATAGAAACAGACCAAGACAGAAAAAAAGTGATAAAAATTAAAAACATTGAAAAGAAAATAAAAAGCGGAAAGTTGATAATGGAAAACGATTCGTTTGGAAAACAGATAGACAAAGTTGAATTTATGGGTGAAGTAGAAATGGTTGAAGAATTAGAAAAATAATAACAAAAATTTAATATTGTGATATTTATATATGAATCACATTATACAAAATTTAAAAAAAATATAATTAGGAGTAAATTATGGGATTTCTTAATAATACTACCGTAACTGTAGACGCTATTTTAACAAAAAAGGGTCGTGAGTTACTAGCACAAGGTACAGAAGCATTTAATATTACAAAGTTTGCATTAGCTGATGATGAAGTAGATTATAATCTATTTGATGTCACACACCCAAATGGAAGTGATTCCTATGGAAAGGTAATTGAGAATATGCCGCTTTTAGAAGCCATACCTGATGAAAATCATGTTATGAGATATAAACTTATAACTCTTCCAAAGAATACTATCAAAATGCCAATCATAACTGCGTCAGTAAGTTCTATTACATTTAATGCTAGTGCTGGATTACAACAGCCAGCTCAGATAGTATCAGCCGTTACTGCTAATGTAGCTGATAGTTCATACACTTTTATATTACATGACCAATCAGTTTGTTCAATGGATGTGAACGAAGGAGCTGGTGGTGGTGTTGGTGCTACTACACCTTTCTTCTTAGGTGAAGATGATGCTCCAAATAGTAAGACTTTAGTTGCTAGTTCTATAAACATCGGAGTTGGTGCTCCTGTAAATGTTCAGAAGGCTACACAATTAACTATAATTGGTAACGATACAGGTGCTACAACTTCCATAACAATCACAAACAAAGTAACAGTAGCTTCCATCATAGGATAAGTAGGAGTAAACAATGGCAATTTATAAAGATTTTAATATACAACCTGAAAATAGTTTAATTTCAAGTGATGTAGTAACTAATGTCAAAGACACGGTTTCATCTGGAATGTGGGCTGATGGTGCGAGTTCTATCACTACATTTTTTACATCATCAACTCAGTCTGGCTCTTCAGCTGATTACTACTTAGATGTCTACTCAGCCAATCCACAATCTGATTCAACCGCTAAACCACAATTTTCTATAGCTTACGGACACTTTAATGGAAGTGGTTCGTTGGGTGCTGTAGGTGTTGATGGTAACAGAGCATCAGCTGCTA
>CENI01000951.1_pt1 | contig 11664 bp, 16 predicted proteins | sample 530161 | NCBI WGS metagenome assembly CENI01 (sample SAMEA2591107, study PRJEB7988) | marine metagenome | isolation source: saline water (ENVO:00002010), including | reverse complement strand
TATTCTCCAGCCTTTGATATTGTAATGTAATATTTCGATCCTTCAAATGTAAATGAATCATCTGCACTATCGATTTCAGCACCCAGTGTTGCAAGACTTTCTTGGATGTTGGATTTGATAGCAAGGATTTTTTTTGCATCTGCTTCACCAAGTTTTTCTGCCTCAGCTGCAATGTCATCTAATGCTTTGTAGAGTTGACCTGAACGTTCTGGTGATGCTGTGAGGTCAATAAGATCTAACTTGTTGGTGATGTTTTTGAGTGTGTCTGCGTATTTGTTAGTCATTTCTAACCATTTCACAACCACCGAATGTGGAAGTTACTTCTCCAAACAGTTTAGAACCTAAATCTTCATACATGGCTTTGATCTTGTCAACAGCGTCAACATAATTCTCAAAGAAGTTTGCATCATTGAGATCCAAGTTGTTTAAATTGTGTTTGATTGGAAATGACCCATTGCCGTCTCTGGATAGATATGGAACTTCACCAGCTCCTACTTGTCCAACAATTTCATCTTCTACTATGTGATATGCAACTCTGTATGGTGTGGTGTCACCTTCCCATGCCCCATCTTCAGCAACAAGTCCTTCATGACCTTTGCCAACAACTTCTGCAACCACAAAACGTGATCCGTCATACATGTTTTCATCTGCAATCACTCTGGCTGAAGCAGTTAATCCTAGTTGTGCTTGTTTGCCACCAATCAACATTAATTCATATTGTTTGTTTAATTCAGCAATTAAAGAATCTGTGTCTGAATCTGAATCTTCTGATTTCTTTTTTTCTTTGTCCTTGAGTGCCTTTTTCATTGGCTCTTTTTTATCGCCATCTTTGTCAAAGTCTAAGTAGTCAGGCTTGCCATGTTTGGCTTCATCAACTTCTGCATCTTCTGGCAGTGGGTTGTCGCCTCTTGATGCCGCTGAAGGTCCCATGTCTTTGTTTGGCACTACATTTCTTTTGAGTTCATAATCGTCTTTGTCTAAAAACTTTTCATTTGGTTCGTTGTCATATGCTTCTGCTTCTGGCTCAGGTGCATCCATGTCAGGTGCATCCATGTCTGGTGCATCAGGATTCATGTCCATAGCAGGTGCATCCATTGAGGGTTTGTTTTGGATATTCATCTGTTGTGGATCAAGTCCTGCATTCTTTAAGATAGCCATAAGAGCAATTTGATCTTCCAGTGTGTCTGTCTGAATACTGATGCCCTCACTCAGTTTCTGTTTTTTGTTGTCGTTCATTGTTGATTCTCCTATGGATTGTGTGTCATCCTTCATTGCCATTTTTGTTGCTGTGGCATACATCACTGCATCAGCATCTTTACCGTATCGTTTTTTGAAACCTGCTTTGTCTGATTTCATTGACTTTACAACCTTTTCTCTTTTGTCCATTTCGCCTTTGGTCATTGATCTTCCTGTGGTGCTGTGTTCGCCACCATGCTTTTCTTCTAGATCATCTTCCATTGGTTCATCCTGTGTTGGATTTTGCAGATAATTTTTGACAGATGTTAATTTCTCAGCTGCAACAGCAATCTTGTTGGTCAACCAAGTGTCTAAGTTTTCACCGCCTGGTCTGTCTTTGAACATTTGATACAGCGCCATAGCATCTTTGGCTATTTGTGCTGTTTTGGCCTGCATAGAATCTGTGTCTGTGTGACCATCTTCTGTCTGCTGATCCAAGTATTCTTGATATGTTTTTGGCTCTTCTACTAAATTAATCGCATTAAGAGCCTGCTTCATGTAACTAACTGAATTCTTATCTACTGACATGTGAGTATTTATTAGAAGCGAGCCTTGAAACTGCTCATAAATGGGCCTTGATCAAGGAAGTTACGCAGATATCCATACTTGTTAAAGGTAGATCTCACTTCAAAAATTAGTTTTTTAGATATTCTATCAAACACTTGTATAGAAGGATTCACTGCTTTTTGGATATAACGCACATCAATCTCTGAAGATTTTATGGCTTTCTTTAGTTCCTTAATAGCTTTGGCTGAAAGGACATTGTATCCTTTGTCGTCGAATTCAACAACGTCAACAAAGTCGTCATCTCCTACAAATTCTTTTTGTATTGCATTTGCTAGATTACCTAACAACTTGTATTCTTTTTTCTCATCTGTGCGTTCATTTGCAAACGCTTTTTTCATTATTCTAGTCATTGTTGAATATATGTCTGCAACTACAGGTTTGCCAATTTCAATTGCTTGTAGTGTATCATTTTTACGCATTTGTTCAAACTGACTAAACTTTTTTTCATGCTTTGCAATAACTGACTGCACCTCATTGGAAAAGCCAAGAATCCCAAACAGTTTAGTAAATGGAACTTTACCAAATCCTGATGCTTGTCCGAATTTTTTGCTAGCCACTTTGAGACTTAAATTTAGTCTAGATAAAGGTTCAGTTATTTCGTTGCCTTCATTGTCTTTATAAGTTACCTTTGCTGACATGTCAATCTTTGCACCCTGTGTGCCTACAACATCAATAGATACAGAATCTTTTCTTTTATTGTTGTGAATAAACTCTACTTGCTCAACAATTTGTGCATTTGCATAATTGATTGCTTGCTTTGTTATGCCTGTGAATATACCACCCATGTAATTAGACTTATCAATAACACAATCAATTACGTCTTGTTTTGCTTGTACCATAAGGTTAAAAACATCCTGTTTAGTTTTCTGTTGTCTTTGAATAGGAGTAACATTAGGAAGTTTGGTTAAAAAAGCAACTAATTGTTGTTCAGTGATTGGTTTGTTTTGTAATAACCTAAAATAAACTGCACACGCCAACACAACTTCTTGAGCATCGCCTCTATTACAAGTGCGATTCTGTTCGTTGATTCTTGTGCCTATGTCAGTGTATCTCATTTTTTAAGTCCTTTGCTTGGGTCTTTAACCAAGACAACTTTACCATTTTTGGTCTTTACCCTGTAAGGATAACGCAGAGTCGAATTACTGTAACCCATTTTGGCGAACTCTTGTAATCGCATGCGTGTATTTAACTATTAAGATTGTATGCGTGGTTTGAGAGACTGGTCGATTAAGCCATCTGAGGCTTTACTCTCCAGCAAACCAACATACACAGAGACTAATCTTCCAGTGGGCCCCATCACAGTGGCCTGCCACAGTTCTCCATTTTGTTTGTCACCATACAAATCAGGATACACAGCAAGTTTCTCGACCAGTTGCACAGTATATCTGTAACTGCCGTCAAACACACATTCGCCTAACTGCAATGCAGAATACCATACTTGATCAGCCAGTTCATCATCTTCTTTGGTCTTTTCCGCCATCAAGTCTGCCATTACTTCCAACACATTAGATGTATTACACATGGACACCACTCTGGCAAAGTCGCCTGCGTGCCATTTGTCATCTTGTGCTGTCAAAGTGTTAACAGTAAGTAGGTAAGTTATAATAACTGATAAAAATATTTTTTTCATATACACATATATTTAATTTTTGTTACATGTGTTTTACTGCAAAATTGGCAGGATTGTGTGCATAACAGCTATGCAAAAAAGTTATTAGTTAGCACCCACGTGTGTGGCGCCCATGGCCTTGCCATCACGTGCAATCTTGTTCATACGCATGATAACATCATTGAAGTAACCTTGTCGCTTGCCGCCGGATATACTAGTCATGCCTCCTGGCATTTTTTCAACTTCAGCATCCTGCGCCGCGGATGGTTTGCCTATGTTCTTTTGCAACCATTGTGTTGCACGGGCAATGAATTCATCTATAGGAATACTGCCGCTATACACATCATAACCTAGTGCATCAAACACTTCTCCTGCATTAACATTTGATAGATTAAGTGCATGTTCTGGATTGTATTTTGGATTAGCAAAATCTTTGGGATCACCGTCGAAGCCACGATCATAAACAGCATCTTGATATCTGTCTTCGTCACCAGTGACCATGCTGAAATAGTTTTCACCTGGATTTTTTTTGTATGCATGAAAACTCATGCTTTCAGATATATTATTATTAATCTCGTGTAGTCTCATTTTTTGACGCTGCCTGTAATTGTTTCACTGTATTATTTACCGTGCCATTGGTATGCTGGATGCCTATTCCGCCTGCAGACTGCCATTTCTTGATGTTGTAGCCAAAGTCATCTATTAATATATTTGGTGTGCCATCTGCCTGTTTTGCATACATGCCTTTGTCTCCAGTGGCTGTCATTATGATAACTTCATTTGGTTGTGGTTGTAAATTGGTTTGCACCCATTGTTTTTTTTGTGTAACCACACGTTTATCACCGGCTAATGCTTTGGAAAGTATTTTGTATTGTCCATTGAACAAAACTTTTATTGCAGACATCAACTTGGGCACATCTGACAACACATCAAGGTTAATCCAAAAATCTTTTTGTTTGGCAATGTCTCTCAACACCTTACTCACAGTGTCTTTGGATGCATCTTTCCAGGATGACACTCCTGCCATTTGGTTAAATGGTCCATAAAAGTCAGCAACCACACCGTCCATGTCAACATATAATATAGGCGATTTAACCGTGGTTTCTAGTTCATACAGTATCATTTTAAACGCAATGCTTTCATAATCTTGCCCAATGTTTTTTTGTTAACATCTGCTGTGGTATTCTGTTTGGTGACAATACCAACACCGGCAGCTTCTTCAGGATTACGTTGCGTTACTGGCGGCACATTTGATCTTTGTTTGTCTTTGGGATCAGTTTCTCTAGCGCCTCGTGCCTTAGCCGCTTTGCTCAATCTTCCTTTGACAAGATTACCTGTCTTGGTAAAATATGTGCCACGTGGTGCTTCTTTGGTTTCCACCTGTTTGATGTAGTCTTTCAGTGATTCTTTAATGCCCATGGCTTGTCTTAGGGTGTTGTAAATTTTTCTTTTGGTATCTTCAGAGCCAGCAAACATTGTGGCAAAGCCATCAAAGTCTCCTTGCACTGCGGCTTCACGTGCCTTGGATGCTGATACACCTTCTAATGTGTCTGCATCTGGATCTCTTGTGCCTGCTGATACAACATTGATGGTGTCAAATGTGTATTCTTTGCCATTGTATTTGTTTAATAAATCTTCAAATGCACTGACTCTGTCACTGCCAGCAACCATGGTTACATTTTTGTGTCCTGCTGTTTCTAAAAACTTCATCACATCAATGATTGTTCTAATGCTGGTGTCATTGATTATTCTATCTGCCATTTCTGGAAACTGTGCGTCTATAATTGCAATCTTTTGATTTCTTGATAATGGATTTTTCTTGTTGTCTTGTGTAGGCGACACAAATACAAAATGCACGTCACTCACAGATGCAAGTTTGTCATACAATTTTTTATGACCTATTGTGGGAGGATTAAATCTACCAAAGACAAATGCCGCTGTGCTATGTTCTACTTCTGTGAGTTTCATCGTCAATCATTTCTTGATATACATTTATAGCAACTTGCTTTTTAAGTTCTGGTGTGATTGCAGTATAAGGCACTTTAGACGCTTTGCTGAACTTCATACATGCATTATCAACAAGTTCCATGACACGTGATTGATTGTTTGGATTTTTACGCATGTATTGTTGCATGGGCACAAAATGCCTTCTATACATGTCATCATCATTGAAAAGATATTCTGTAACTGCTGTGCTCAAGGATTCGTCATGCATGATAAATTATTTATTAAAAAAGTTTCTCCAGTAACCACTGCTCTATAGGCATATCAAATGCAAATTCTGTGGTGGCATTTTGATACAATCCTGTGGTGGAAGATCTTTCGAGAATCTGTGTTAGGTTGATTTCGTCAATCACAAGTTTTTGTAGTGTAATGAATGAATCTTCAACAATCTGTCCAGCGTCGTTGACCACAGTGTTATCGTGGTCTTTGTTGAATAACCTAAATTTTATTACATTGTGTTTGGCTAGTATCACTTTTTTGTTAAGTGTATTGTGTGTATGGCCAGACACATCTAGATTGATTGAATGATCGTTGACCAATATTTCCAAATACAATGGATGTTTGATCCAATTGTGGGTGTAAGTTACACTAAAGTTGACACTATGTTTTATAGGTAAATTCGTATCCACTTTTATTTCCTACATATAATCCTGGTTTGGTTTTTTTCATATCCAGTTTGATGTCACCTGGTTGTAGGGCCACAGTCAACCATCCGTCTGTGTGATTGACTATTCGTGCTTCCACTAACTGATCATTGTCAGTGCAGTGTATTTTAATATCATCTTGCATACATTTATTTTACTACAAATAAACATTGTGTCAATGTGTTATTTTTGAAAACCAACAGTATCTCTGCAGATGTCTTTTTCTGGAAATTCTGCCCAGTACAGTTCATATGCCACAGCATCTTCCAAACATTCAAATTGATGTAGCAGTCCTGGTTTTACTTTGGTGTAGTCACCTGCTTTGAGCACAGTTTCATCACAGAGATCATAGTCTTTTTGCCACACTCTGATTAACAGCGATCCTGATTCTACAAAGAATCCATTCCATTTGTATTCATGTAAATGTTTAGAACACACGCCACCTGCTTTGGTAACGATTCTGTGAAACTCAAGCACACCGTTGCGTTCAACTAGTTCTGTGGTTCCCCACACTTTGCCTGATACATAACTCATGCAAATAGTTATAGAAAGGTTTTTTTAACGGGTTTTGATCTGAGTACCACAATGCTTTAAACATTTTGGATAAAACTTTTTGGTTTCAAACGTATGTTTGATATCTTCAGGAGTGTATGACTTGTTGTAAACATAACAGCATGGATGTAGGTTGCCATATGCAGACAGATACATGCTAGGATATGCTAGGTGCATACAATTTTTTTCAAACACAGTGACACCAGGATCACTTGCAAATGTTTCTAGAGAATTATCAAAACCAACATTTTTGATAGCAAGTTCTTGGCCTGTCTTGTAATGATAACTTTTTTTGTCACTTCTGATATTTTTAAGCACTTTAAAATCAGCAAAGTTCATTTCTTGTGACAAGTTATAGCACTCAACCACATCATCCTTGTTGTGTGCAAACATAATAAATTGCCATATAGCTCTCCCTCCAGATTGTATAAACGTATCTGCGTTTTGAATTATTTTGTTATAACTTGTGCCTTGCCTGTAATAGCTGTGATTTTGTTCAGTGCCGTCAATGGCAAACCATACTTCAAGATTAATGTGTTTGGTTTTTTCTGCCAACTGCTTCCACCAGTGTTTTGTTCTTAGACTGCCGTTTGTGTTTACAGTGACATTTGTAATTTTGTCATAATTTAATACACATTCCAATTGTTTGTCAAAATTTTTGGCTGCCAAAGGATCGCCAAGATTACCACAGAACTGAATTGTGTGCAAACTAGGACTGTCTTCAACCACTTGTTGTAATCTTTTGAGATTTAGATCTGTTATTTGCACATGTGATGCAAGACCAAAACCTTGATTGTTGCGTGGACAAAAAGGACACCAAGCATTACATCTTGTGGTGGATTCCACGTGCAACCAAACAATGTTGCTCATACTAAAAGTTTAATTGGATTTTGGTTACAGATCCTGTGGTAACAGTCACTGAAGATCTTAACCACACAAAGTTGCCAGTGAAGTTTTTGAATGTGGTAGCAACCACAGATGAACCATCTCCTACTTCTGTGTCGTCTATGTCAAACCAATCAACAGCATTGTCAGGATCAGTTGCTAAAGATCCCTGCATTTTAATTGTTCCTACAAAATCAGACGAACAAATGTATGCCACTGTATGAAGTCCGTCTGCATTTCCAAAGTAGCCGTCTGCTTTGACTTTATCTGACACTGTTGCGGCTGTTGAATCTGATGCGTCGACTTGTGATTGCACTGTTGTTGATACTGTTGGCATGCGTATATTTATTGCATCTCTGGATAGAGTCTTGTGATCGTTGCTTCATCCATGCCATTAAGTTGATGCACTTTAGATGCTCCTATGATGTATTCATGTAGATTTTCTGGATCACAGCCTTTGATGTAAACAGTGCCTTTGGGTGTTTGAGCACAATCTTCATACAACAGATCTTTGGTTACTATGACCGGTTGTCCTCCTATGCCTGGAGCATTTATTGTGGCATTCACCATGCAATTGTTCGTTACATAATTGTTTTTGATCATATATTCAATAATTTTTGATTTCATTTATTCTCCTATGACGAATTCGTCTTTGTCTTTGTTGTATGAAATAGTAAGTGCAATATCTTGCAACGACTCAAACAATATCTTCTTTGATAGTGGCAGTTTGATTCTGTTGTTGATAACTCTCTGTAGTGGACGAGCACCCATTTTTTCATCAAACCCTTCTTCTATGAGTTGTGTTTTTGCAGTTTCATCTAATTTAATTGCAATTCCTTTTTCATTCACTTGATTATCCAGTTGTTGAACAAACTTTTCAACAATGTTTGTCATGACTTCTTTGGACAATGTTTTAAATCTTAACACAGCATCCAGCCTGTTTCTAAACTCTGGTGAAAAGAATGAGTTGATGTCTACTTCACCATCATGAGTGGTGTTATCCATAAATCCAAGTGTGTTAGCCTGCATGTCTTCTGCACCTAAGTTTGATGTCATTAATATCACTGAATTGTTCAATCTAACTTTTTTACCGTTGGATGCAGTAATCACAGCATCGTCCATTGCCTGTAGCAATATTGTCATCACATCTCTGTGTGCTTTTTCAACTTCATCAAACAATATCACTGCATTAGGATGTTTTTCTAATTCATTTACCAATTGACCAGAGCCTGTGGCACCGTCATCATATCCAACATATCCCGGAGGCGCACCAATCAGTTTTGCCACCGCATGTTTTTCTTGATATTCTGACATGTCAAATTTTATAAGTGGGATGTTCATTCCATCAGCCAATCTCCTAGCAGTTTCTGTTTTGCCACAACCTGTTGGCCCAACACACAAAAAAGATCCAATTGGTTTATTTTCCTGTTTCAATCCTGCTTGTGCAACCAAAACTGTGTCCACTAATTTATCCACTACTTCATCTTGTCCAAACACTTGCGTTTTAATATTTGTGTTTAGGTTCTCCAGTGATTCTGTTTTAGTTTGCACAATAGACTCGAACTTGACACCTGATATCTTGGCAACTTGTTCTTGAACATCTTTGACTTCGACATCTCTAAAGGCATCAAATATTTTTGCCTTTGAGCATGCCCTATCCAAAACGTCAATTGATTTGTCTGGCAGTTGCCTGTCAGTAATGTATTTTACAGAATAATCCACAGAAGCATCAATAGATGTGTTAGTAATTTTTACATTATGAAATGCTTCAAACTGATCCTTTAGTCCAATCATTATTTGTTTGGCGTGTTCAACTGAAGGCTCTTCAATGTTGACTTTTGCAAATCTACGCATCAAGGCACGATCTTTTTCAAAATGTTTGCGATATTCTTCCCAAGTGGTTGATGCTATTACTTTTAAATCGCCTCTCGCCAAATGTGGCTTTAGTAAATTAGCAAGATCAACTCCTCCTTGTCCGCCAGCTCCTGCTCCATGCATCATATGAGCCTCATCAATAAACATGATAGCTTTGTTGTTTTTTTCTAACACTCCTAGCAACACCTTTAAACGTTCTTCAAAGTCACCACGATACTTGGATCCTGCAATCAATGATCCAACGTCTACAGAATATATAATGTGATCTTTGATCACATCTGGCACTTTTCCATTCACAATCATATGTGCAAGTCCTTCTGCCACAGCAGTCTTTCCTACTCCAGGATCACCTATCATGATAACATTATTTTTAATTTTTCTTCCTAATACCAGAGTGATCTCATCAACCACATCTTGTCTTCCAATGCATTGAAATGTTTTTTGTGCTTTGGCTTGTTCGTTGAGATTCACTGTGTATTGTTTTAAAATCTTACTGGCTTGCTTAGAGGACACTTTTTGTTCTTCCATGTTTTCTGTGCCAACATCAGTCATGTGATCAATTACGATACGTTTTGGAAAGAAGTTTTTTTCTAAGTAATAATAGGCGTAGGATTCCTTTTCAGAATATATTGAACTCAGCAAATGAAATACATTAACCATTTCTGTGCCTTGGAATATGGCTGTGGTAAATGCACGATTAACACATCTTTCAGTGGCCTGTGTTCTTTTAGGATACACATCTTCATTTACTTTTACATCATTCATTTTGTTACCAATATGATCTGCTAAGTCTTTTAACAATTGATCATATTTTACTGTTGGTTTATCTTTGACCATATCAACAACTTCTGGCTGTAACAACAGCACAGATAGTAGATGTTCTAATGTGATGTATTCGTGATTGTTTTTACGAGCAATCTTAATTGCTTCATCAAATAACCCTTTTAATCTATCGTCTGCTTGTATCATTTGTTTTACTCTGTTTCTCCCTTGCTCTTTTTAATTTAAATTTACTGACATGGTCAATGAACAATACACCATCTAAATGTTCTAATTCATGCTGTATACATTGTGCCCATAGATCTTCGAATCTGTCAACTGATTTGACTAATTTTTCGTCATAATATTCAACCAAAATTGATTTCGCCCTTGATATTCTCAAAAATAAATTTGGAAAAGACAAACAACCTTCTTCAAGCAGTTGTGTTTCTTGAGAACGTTCAACAATCTTTGGATTGATAAATGTTTTGTTGCCCCACATCGTGAACATTCTTATGCCTACAGACACTTGGTTGGCAGCTAGACCAAGTCCATTTGCTTGTTTCATAGTGTCATGCATGAGATTTGAAATTTTGTCCCACTCTAAATCCTGTGTGATATCAGTGTGTTCAATCTTTTGCAACAGTGAAGGATGCCCTTCTAAGTTAAGTTTAAGAATACTTTTTGGAGATTCGATCGATGTCATCTCTGTCCTCCTTGGTTAAATTTTTTGGTATAGCAACATTAATTTTTATAAAGTAATCACCAACTCTGCCACCTGCATTTATTAATCCATGCTCAGCAACTTTCATTACATTGCCAGGTTGAGTGCCTTGTGGCACTTTGACAGTTAAATTTTTCCCTTCTATGGTTGGCATTTGCACAGTGGTTCCATTAATGGCGTCCCATACACTAACGGATTTTTCCGCGTATAAGTTTAACCCATCTCTCGCAAACAGTTCATGCTGTCTCACATGCACCTTGCATAGTAGATCACCTGCAGGCATGTTTGGATTGTTTTGTAGGCCTAAACCTTTGTATCTTATACTTTGTCCACTGGCGATGCCTTTGGGAATTTTTATTTCGATGCCTTTGTTGATCTGATCAATCTGCACTTGTTTGCTGTTTCCATAGTAAACATCTTCAAGTGTGATTTCAATGCCAATTTGTATATTTCTATTTGGCGGTTGTCTTCTATAATTCTTTGATTGTCTAAAGCCATCACCAAAAAATTGTGCAAACATATCCTGCATGTCTAAAGAATCACCTTGTGAAAAATTAAAATTAAAACCATCTCCGCCAAATCTTTTAGACGCTTCATACTGTTGGCGTTTTTGGTTGGTTTTTATTTTGTCATATGCTTCATTGATCTCTTTAAATTTGGACTCATCACCACCTCTATCTGGATGATACTTTACAGCAAGTTTTCTGAATGCTGATTTTATTTGCTGATCGTCTGCAGATTGGTCAACACCTAGAGTTTGATATGGATCCATAGCCATAGTATATTATATAATGTTGATTTGTCAATTG
>CENI01024609.1_pt1 | contig 11714 bp, 10 predicted proteins | sample 530161 | NCBI WGS metagenome assembly CENI01 (sample SAMEA2591107, study PRJEB7988) | marine metagenome | isolation source: saline water (ENVO:00002010), including | reverse complement strand
GTATTTTTTAAATTTTGTGAAATTTTGTCATTAATTTTTTTTAAAGTAGAAGCTTGCCCCTTATTAGATTCAGAAACTTCTTCATCCTTTGGCTCTTCTTTTTCGTATTCATTGCTTATAACTCCTTTGACATTAGCAGCTGGTTTCATAGTAAAGCCGATACCTAGTGGATATACATTTCCAGTTATTAATCTATAAACTGGTCGACCATCTTCAGTCACTCCCTTGCCGCCAAAACCCTTTAGCATACCTTTCATTTCACTTACCTTTTGTGGATCTGAAATAATTTCTGCGTCTTTTAAATTTTTACTTCCTACGGCTATTTGATATTCACTAAATCCGATTTCCCAGCTAGCAGAAACGGTGTTATGTAATTTATTTTTTGAATCTGTGCTTTTTTGCAGAGTGTCAAAAAAATCCTTGTCTACTGTTTTGTATACAACAGCACCGAGAGCGATATTAAAGGGATTTGTTTCTTTGTCATCTACATTAATCAATAATGTGCTATCTGAATAATCACTAAACCCAGCATTAACAATATGACCTACGACTTTTTGCTTGTTGTGTTCTATATTTGTGGGCTTGTGGATGAATTGTTGAACAGATTCTATCGCTGTTTTTGTATCGATACCATCTCCATTTTTATTGAACTCATTAACAACGGCAGCATTAAAAGCCACGCCCATAAGATCGATATTTTTTTCCAGGTCAACCGAATCTGGAATCAAACTTCTTAAGTTTTCTATGTTAGCTTTGCTAACGTCGATGCCCGCAATTTCTTCACAGGCCTTAACTTCGAATTCAAAAGTTGTAGTATACTTATGCATCCTTTTCTTCAGCATAAGACTTGGAAGCATCACCTTCTTCTTTCATCTTTTTAAGAATCGCTTTTTGTAAAGCTGGTGGTAATTTCTTTTGTTTGTCCGTTAAGCCGCCTTCACCAACTTCATTCATCATAGCTCTCATCTTGCCATACTGTCCTGCACAAGCTTTCATGGTTTGCTTATCGTCCATGTCGCTTGTATCGGTTAGCGCCTTGTCATCCATGGCACAAACGCTCATGTAAGACTTGTACATAGCCTCTTCTGTTTTACTATATTTTTTAGCGATAGATATTTCAATATCTCCGCTCGAACGATCGACGTTAGCTACTAATGGGGTTTTAATTTCTTTCATAATTTTTTGAATGGTATAAGATTGCTGATGGATAAATTTCTAATTTGTGAGACTCTGAAATATTCAATATATCTTCCATGGCCCCAAGTTTTTCTATTTCATTGAAATCATTTACACAAGAAACGAGACTTTCTGTCCAATTTTCTTTATCCGAGGCGCATACAATGGATTCACATAGCTTGCTTACCATTTTTTCTTGATCTTCACTCAACGATTCTGTTCCATAAAATTCAAGCATTTTTTCTTTAGCTACAGAATTTAAAGCTTCGACTTCATAAATGGTAGCTTGTATATTTTCTCTAGAAAATTGATCCTCGGATCCTTCTGGTCGTCCAGACATTCCCCTATCTGGCTTTTTAGAATTTTCTGGCTCGATAGAGGTTTCATCTTCCATCATAGGAACGCCACCAACTATTGGATTAAAGTATCCTTTTGTTCTTTGACCTACAAATTTTTCTTGAGCTTTTTCTAGCTCATCAGCTTGAGGGAATCTTCCAGTGTGAAATAGTTCCATACCTTGCTCTGCGGTTACAACTCCCAACTCCATAAGTCTTGTTGCTACCCTCATGAGCTGCACTTCATCTCTTAAGTCAATATCCTTGAACTTAACAGTGGGATAAGATCTAAATCCTAAATCCTTTGCTATTCTTCTGATTTCTGGTTGTAGAAAATCTTGAATAAAAGCTTCACGAGCTTCTTTTAATCTATCTAAAAATACTCTGGCTTTAATTTGTGCGCCATTATATTTGTCATCATTTAGAATGATATTTTGTAAACCTTCCTTGATGTCTTTATTGATTACTTCGTATTTTCCTGGCCCAACAACCTTGTTTATGTCTGGTATAACGAAGTCGGCTTTAGTCGTATAGTCAGAAACGAGTACGCGACCGACAGATTCATTTTGAAAAAGTTTTTGCATAGCTTTGACATTGTTTGGATTAATTCCTCCCTTGTCTGGCTCTGCGCCCATGGTGATCATCAGAATAACATTCTCTACGGTTCTCATGATCGCTTGATCCATTTTCTTCATTTCCATTTTGGCGTTTATGTCCTCAAGGACAGGGTAACCAAACGGTATTGCAAACGGCTCGTAATCCTGCTTCTTATAAAAGCTGTAAGAAATTTTTTCATTCTTTAAATTAATTTTAAGGCCATCCTTGAAATAAGCCCCCTCCTTAATTTGTTTTTTAACTTCTGGATCTAAAGCTTCGAACACTTCTCTATCATAATCGTCCTTGGGATTCGATAGTCTTTCCATATCAAATTCAGAAAGAATCTTTGCATAAGCTCCATCTCTTGTATTAAATACAGTGCTTCTTTTAGCTACAATTTCAAAAGGATTTAGAACAATATATTTAAGTGGAAATTTATTTAACGAAGGCCCTTCTGAAATGTTTTGAGAAAATTTCTTATAATCATCTAAGTTAAATTTACCATCTATACGATAAAGAAAAATATTGCCGCTCCTGTAGTATTCTCTAAAATACTGATCTTTTAAATCCCAAATTCTTATTCTATCAAGCAGTTTCTCAAAGAAATTTCTAGATGTTGCGTTACCCCCTTCTAGATACAATTCCGCATTTGCGAATTCAGACATCATGTCAATAGTGTTCCTAAAAATTGGTACATTTGAGTAAGCCTTCTGACAAAGTTCTATAGCTTCTCTGACATTTATGCCATCAGATGAAATTTCGTAAGGAAGAAGTCCTCCTCTAATTTGGCTGTATTTGTTCAGGGGAACGGTAACAGATGATCTGTTAATTCTCCTCGAAGTGCTTGACGAAGATAGTCCACTTAAAGAACCAGCTCTATTGTACGATCCATTAGAAACGTGATAAGATTCTCCCATTGTTGCTGGCTCTACACTTTCTTCAGCTACTGATACTTGAGCCGAAATTTTATTGAATTTATTCCAATAGTTAGACTTTTTATTATATTTTCTTTTTGGCATAACTTATTATAAAGTTAATTACACTTTTAAAAGTGACTTTATGAACTTTTTTAAATAAACATAGGCTCAAACCCAGCTTGAGATTCTTGCGGTACATTCATCATGTCATAATATATATTCATTCCCCAGTTCCCTAATATCAATGCAGAATAAGAGTCCTTCCTTGCTTTATCCACACCCTTTTGTCTTTTTAAATTAGGCGGCAAATCAAAACTTTGAGTTCCTCCAGCTGAACTAGAAACTTGTATGAGTGCGCATTCAGCTTTTGTTAAGTCAATCATATCCTTTTGGTGCTCAATAAAATCGATCATCTTCGCTCCTACATTTTTTTCGTCCTCATATTTTGAGAACTTCAAATCCTTAATTGGTATTCTTTTAGCTTTTTGCTCAGAATAGTTATCATCCATTGCCGTCGCTGCGAAATATAATCTTTTTCTATCGAAAGCAGTTTGTAGCATTTCGTTTGCGTTTCTTATCCATATCGATAAAGGCTTTCTTAAGTGACATATAACTTTACTTTGAACATTATATCTTCTTCTAGCCTCCCTTAAATCCCTTGTGTAGTCACGAGGATTATTAAAATCCCCTTCAAACATTCCTATTTCTAACTTATCTTTTTTAAATAAGTCGCTTTCGTTACAAGAATTCATAAACTGAACACCTCCATTATAGTCCCCTACGACCATAATTACATTAAAGTGATCCAATATGTATTTAAAGTAAGTTATATGTTTTTTTAGATTCGTTCCTGGCAAAGCATAGCTATGTACCAACACTCCTTTTTTTTCTTCTGGCAATAGCTTTATAACCTGTATAGCAAAATCATCAGAAGCTTCAGATTCAGACCAAGAGGGGTCAAAAGCTAAAATATATTCAGCGCCCTCTTCTCCAGCAACTTCTATAGAAGGAGATTCTCCGTCTTCGATTGTGCAGTCTGCCATTTTACTAATCTTGAAATAACCAGCACTATCATCAGTAAACTGAGCGTTAAACTCTCTATCAATCTGCGACTGACTCATCGTGCCCCTGGCCTGTGATATTAAGTTTTCGTCATATAGCGCCTTGGGCGCGCAATCATAACTAAACTGCATAATACACCTCCTACCCTGATTTTTTGCCCCAGGATTGAAGATCATATTTTCATAGGCTTGATACATTTTATAGAGATATTCGAATTTATAAGACGCTGAAGACAATCCAATCATTTTATTCGACGGCCACTCCGTTCTCTCATCTTCTGCCATTTTTCCAGCCTTAATCATCGCATCTTCTGCGTCTTTGATTTTTTGCCTTTCTGTTGGGTTTTCCACAACAGCCAGGAACGGCATAATAACTTCGTTTAAAACTTTCTCTGGCATAAGTAAAAGCTCATCAATAATAATACGTTGAAAACGAAAACCACGGAGCTTTTCACCATCGCCAAGTGGTAAAGCGGTAATTCGGCTTTTGCCGATCTGCATTGACCATTCATCATTAGACTTGCTTACTTTACCTATGCATTGTCTAAATAGCTCAGCTTTTGGGTCTTGCGATATATCTTCTATCTTACGAAAGATCATCTTAGATTGACGAAACGATTTTGAAATGATCCCAATGTGAACTCCTTGATTCATCATTGCATCTAGCAATGCAAAAATACCAGTAGAGAAAGACTTGGACATGCCACGAGACCAAACGCCCAAAAAGTAATCGTTCTCCATCATTGCTTTAACCGCCATGTGTTGAAACGGAAATAATTCAATGCCAGTAAGTAGTTCTGTGGTGAAGGTTACATTTTCCTTCATAAATTTATATAACCAAATTTTAGCTTTAGTATCCTCCAGATATCCCTCGAGATCCATAATCTGCTGGTTAACTGGTTCCCTTTTCAGGGGTTTCTGATTGCCTGCGTCCCAACTCATCTTTCTTCCTTATCTAAAAAATATTGTATGTCTACGTCCCATAACTTTTTGCCTAAGGAAAGTAGTTTAGGTATTACTTCTTCGCTATGTTTCCTGCTGTCTGTAAAAACAAATTGACAATTTCCAGCAAATTCATGTTGTACAGAAATCAAATTAGAAAACACCCAACCTAGTTTAGGAGCTCTCCTTCCTTTTGTGAACACAGCTTCTTTTTCTATTGCTTTAAGAGATTTTTCTATAACAATGTACATATAGCTATCTAGCTCGACACATCTTTCCATCTCTCTTTTGAATCTATCTACTTGTCCGCCAAAAGTTGATAAGAAATCGCCAGCACTTTTTCTATCTACAAATGTATTAGTAAAATCATCTCCACCTAAAGTATAATCTCCGAAGTCTAACTTTAAAATCGAAGATTTTTCGAACTCCAGTGGTTGTTGTTCTCTGGTATCTATCAACACTTCGACGTTCGTATTATTGTTAAATTCTTTTGGCATGCCCTTATAAAATATAGGTTTTGCCCCCATAGCCTCACAAGCTTTGGTATATGTCCCGAAGTGTTTTTTATAAACATCTAGGTCTGGTAATTGTCGTTTGAGAAGCTCTAAATGAAAGGGAGCATTCTTATATTTTTTTCTTTCAATTCTTTTCTTGCCCAACTCAAGAATGTAGTCCTTAACTTCTTCATCTGGAGCAGACTCACACCACTTTACAAGTTGCGATCTATTAATAAAATCGTTTGCGAAGTATTCGTCTTTTTTCTTAAAGGGCAACGGGTTTCCGTTTAACTTATTGAATCTGGGGTAGTGTTTTACATAGTAATCCGCCACATACATTTTATGTGCCTTAAGGTGCGCGTGGAGAGCTTTTTCTGTCTCGAACTCAGCTCCACATTCTTTGCATTTATAGGACATTTTCAATACCGATTCCGAGAACACGGGCTTTCCATGCGGCCATGCCCTCCAGTCTCTGAGCCTCTTCTTTTATAACTTCTTTTTGCATTTCAGCAATTCGAACCATGTTCTTCCTTTCCTCCTCTTCTTGAAATAGTTGAACAATAGATAAGAATGATGCGCTTTCTTTTTGTTTGTTGGCCAAACGTGCTCCACGATCACCCTGAAGCTTCTTTGTCAGGTTTTCTATACGAGTTTCGCACTGATGATACTCTGAGCTTTTTGCTTTAATAATTTCTGCCAATCTAATACTCATCTCATCTTGATCATCCGCAGACTCAAACATGTCGTTTAGTTTTTGTAAGTGAGAGGTAATAAGTTCTAGATTAATAATTTCTTTACATACATTCATGTAAAGATTGAGTTCATCTGGCGTTAGGTCTGGCTTATCCCAGGTCAACCTAACAAACTCCTGCTCAAAGAGTTCTTTGTCTCTAAAATTTATGTAGTTATTAACAATAGCTACGAATCTTGAGTTAGATAAATTAATTCTTAATTTGTCGCAGCAAGTATGTTGATTTCGTGACATTTTGTTTTCTTCTAACCCATAACCAGTTGAGTCATTAATTTTTTTAATTATTCTAGAAATAGCTTGCGGTGGAGCATAAGTTACTGAAGACTGATCTGATGGAGCTTCTCGTTCTTGGCCCAGAATATCATTAACAGCTCTCCACTCATTACTCAGTCTCTTTACTTCTTTATTAAAAAGAACGTCTGCGATTTGAGATGTATTGAAACCTTCGCCCTCCATCTCTAAAACCTTTTCCACTTGATCCCCTGAGAGTGTCACGTCATCTGACTTTGGCCGTTTTGTGGTTTGGGCCCGCAAGCCATTTTCCGCTAAGAACTTACTGACTGCGCGACCTTCTTTAGATCTACCATCCAATGAATCATCTTTAAAAACTTTTTTTGTTATGTTGATAATATTAGGATCATCCTGAAACATCTCCAAAGCAAATTCTTTTTGATCATCTGTTAAATCCATTATATTATATCCCTTTCTTTTATTATTTGTTTAGCTTTTTCGTGAAATATCTTTTTTAAATTTTTTATTTGCTTGTAACCTGCAGAGCGTTTTTTTTCATTTGTTTTAAAACCTAAATACTTCGCAACCTCTTCTTCGGTGCAGTTATTTATAAATAGCATTTTAAATGCATTAAAATGCCTTATGCTTAGATGAGGCCTCATCTCTTCGGATAGTCTTTTGGTTGCAGAATCCAGATCTAAGAAGTTGTCCTTTTTTTCGTGAATTTCATAGATATGGTTTTCCATCGTAACTGCCAGTTTTATATCGTAAGCTGACTTTTTACTTTGACGCCATTTTGTACAAATTGGACATGTCAATGGATCGTGATCGCTTAAATGTTGATCTGGGCAAGGGTTTACATAATTACCATAGTGGTTTCTTAATAAATTTTTAAATTGATTAGATACTACCCTACTAAGCCATGGCTCTATGGGTTTTTCCTGATCCCATAAATGCCATTTTTTATAAATATGGGCCATGATGACTTGTTTAATGTCATCGTAATCAATATATGTAACTGCGTCTAGATGCCACTTGCAACGTTTTCTCTCTAAAGCAGCTTCAATTTCCTTGAGCTTTTCTTCGAAAGAATACATTATAAATCGTCTATATTTCTAATATTATTTTTTTTTCTCTTAGGGGCTTGCTTTCCCGCTAGTGATCCTATTGTTTGTTGAAAATTAGATCCGAAATCTTCTATTTCATATTGTAATTTAGAAATATTTGGCACTTCTTCTGCATCTGTTTCATCATCGCTAATAGCTTTAGATTTTCTAGTAGAAGAAATGCTTCTATTTAAAGGTTTAGATTCATTTAAGCTTGCAACGCCCAATGGACTACCGCAATTAGGACAAAATTTAGGTGGACTAAATTTATATTCGTGTTTTGAGCCACATTCTGAACAATATTTTATCATATTTTATTATAAGTTTAAAAATAATTTTTTAAATTTTATCTTCTAGTTTAGCTACAATAAATTTAAGTATTTTGCTTCTTTTTATATCTTTGTTTGTAAACTTTACACAATGAATTCCATTATCTTTTGATTCCTCGTCGTCAAATGCGTTAAATATTTTTGAAAAACCACTTACTTTAATATCACTTTGCATCATATCTCCACAGATTATTATTTTTGAATTTTCTCCAATTCTTGTTAACACTGTTAAAAGTTCTGCATGTGTAAAATTTTGAGCTTCATCTACTATGACAATTCTATCATTCCAATTGGCACCTCTTACAAAATTGACTGGGATACATTCGAATTGTTTTTTTTCTCTAAGAAGTTTTATATCCTGAATTTCTAGCATCTCCTCTAATTTGTCATAAAATGGAGAAGCGAACACTCCAAATTTTTCATCTATAGAGCCAGGTAAAGACCCAAGGCTTCTTTGAGAGCTTTCAGCTATGCTTCTAACGTACAGTATATCTTTTTCTAGGTCTGAGTCTATTATAGACTGAAGAGCGCAATAGACGGCCATATAAGTTTTTGCTGTGCCAGCTGGACCAGCCAAAAACATTAACTTAGTATTTGAGTCTAAAGTTGTTTTTAAAAGATTTACTTGATTTTCAGTAAATTTAAATTTGCGATCCTTAAATCTTATTTTTTGATTTAACTGTTTAAATTCTAATTTAGACATTGCATCTCTTTAAGATATCTTTTTAACCGCCCAAGCATGAATTCTTGGCCTAATATCTGTGAAAGCGTTGTAGAAAAAGAGTGAATCTGGAAGAGTATATGCAGTTAAGCCATTATTCCAATCAAACCCATCGCTGAGAGTGGTTGAATTATGCATATTCGCACTGCTTGCTTTATATTGAAATTCTCCAACACCATTCATTAATAATTTTAATGCTTGTATAGACGTATCTGATATAGCTCTGGAAGATCCAAAAGTATTCTGAGTACTGGACGTCCCATTTATTGATGCCGTAAACCTTATTCTTTGAGTGCTTGTATTACCAGGATCAATTACCGTAAACCTCATTCCCCAATAATCACAAAAAAGGGTCGTGTTTTCGCAAGAACCATCTCCCGCCTCGGCGTCAGCAGCTTGCAGCCCAATTACATTAAAATTTCCTTGGCCATCTTTAAATCGTTTTGATTCTAAGGTGGTCGATCCGTTAGTGGCTATAAATCTAGCATCGCCTGCGGTACTGCTAGAACTAGTCTCATCGCTGTGATAAAGTTTATTGTAGGCAGTGGTATTGTTGTCTTCTATCCTCACTGAATCCGCTTGAAGTCCTAAATACCCAGCATTATCTGAAGCAAGTGGTAAAGAATTACTCGAAGATGTTTTCATTATCCCAACATAATTAAAACCATCATTTGATACGCCACCAGCTTGTATTATTGACGCAGTCGGCACACCTGAATTTCCGTTAATTGCATTATCATTCGAATCAACCCCTACTCCAGTTTGTACGTAACTGACAAACATACCTATTTTTATATCATTCCAAGTACTTCCGAAGTTAAAGGGCACCTGATAGGCGTAATTTGGGTCTATTATAAGCGATTTCTCAAAAGTCGCTACACCTTCCACATCCTCTAGCTGTTTACTAAATATATATCCACCTGGCATATATCTTATTACACTTTATTTTATAAATTGATTAGATTTGTGCTAATTTGCCCAACAGTTTCTCCCTCGAAATCATTTTCATTGAAAAAAGTATTATTAATTTTAAGATCAATTAATCCTGTTGAACCAATCGAAAGGTCCTCTAAATCAACCTCATTGAAAAAATTATCAAATATTAGCTGATTTAAATTCGTACTCACCGCCCCCACGGTTTCGCCCTCTAAATCGGTTTCATTAAAAAAAGTATTATCAATTATTAGCTGATTTAAATTTGAGCTTACTGCTCCAACGGTTTCACCCTCTAAATCAACCTCATGGGAAAAATCATTAACAATAGTTGGCTCAATTAATCCTGTTGCTCCTTTTGAGAAATTTTCAAAAGTTATCTGCATATCCAAAGTGCCTGTTAGGTGAATCAGACCAGTAGCCCCTTTTGTAGATAGCTCGAATGTTTCTGTTTCGTCGAATAAAAGTGGATCGCGAGGGAAAATTAAATTTTGAGCTCCAACCGTATCATTTTCAAAGTCAACTAAATGTTTGTAAAAATCCGTAAAAGCCAAAATATTTTGTACGTGCTCTCCTATTGGCCTATTCTCAAAATCTGATTCTTCTAATGCCACAACTGTGGATGTTTGGCCAGAGAATAAATTAAAATTTGTTTCTCCAACATTCCTATTTTCAAAATCTACTTGGTTAGTAAAAAAAACATCAAGTGGTCGACCAAGCGCGAGATTTAAATTATTTTCTAATTTTTGCAAATGACTATCGCATGTTGGAAATTGAAGTGGAACTGGAATTGATCCTGTTATTTTTTTTATATTAGTGTATGCATTATATTGATTTTTTAACTGCACTACTTCTCCAGCCTTTGCATTTAAATTTTGATTTGATATTGAAGATTCATTAAACTGAAAAGCGTTATAAGCGCATGGACCCACAGAAAAATCTAAATCACTCAAATCAAACCCGCTAGATTCAATATCTCTAACTGTAGATTGAATTTCTAAAATTCTATCAATACTTGTTTTATTACCTGGAGTCCCAAATATTATATCTATATTTTTTGTTAGTTGATCGTTTTCTGCAAAACCAGTTACGTCTTCAACTTCTTGTTCTAACATCTCTATATCGGCGGATATGCTGTGCGTCGTGGGAGATGTGAAATCTACATTAGAAGAAATTATGCTACCAATATTGTTTGAACTTTTGGGGTTAAGAGAAGCCTGATAATTTAATGATTTGATCGCTGAATTTTTACTACCTAAGTCAAAATGAGTTATTGTGGGCGTTTGATCAAGTATTGGAAAATCTTCGGATGCTGTAGACAATTGCAAATTTGTTGTCGGATTCATATTCCCAAATATCTGCATTGTTACGCTTATTTCTGCAAATCCATCTTCGTCTAAATTTAAAGTATAATTAGATATCGCTGCGTCTGAAAAATCTATAGCATTATCTTTATATATAAATTGACCAGATAAATTACTTGCCCCTGTCAAACTTTGGATAAAATCTTTGCCATTGTAAGCTTTTGAAAATGAGCAAGTGGTTTTAGGGGGCCCATAAATTTTTCTTTTTATCCCTTTATTATTTAATAATTTTGTAGAACTTTCGCTTACAGACGAACTGAAAGAAATATCTTTTATTCCAGTTAAAAGAACACCCTGTAGGATTATGTTACTCTCTCGTGATTCGTTAAACATTTAACTCTAGCCCCTGGTATTTGACAGACATTTTAACTAAATCTCCAGCTGCCACACTCGCCGACTGTGAACTTATGCTGGCATTCGGTATGTTGTATGTATTCAAAACCGTGGAGCTTTCGTTTTTCATCTCAAATGTTACGGGTCTGGTAAAAGTTTCTGATTCCATCAAACCTGTTAGATCAACAAATTCTTGTTCATCCATTAGCATATCTGCGGATGTAGAATATTTTATAGGAGATTGTATTCTTGAAGTTGTCGCTTTTGTCGAACTTATTTCATAAGTTGGCTTAACATCAAAATTAACATTATAAGAGAAATTTGTCAAAAGAGAGTTTCTGTTGTCAACATTTATAAATGTAGACTCTGGCCCTAAATTTTCAAATCCGTAGTCTGCCGTACCAGCTTGTATAATTGCGGC
>CENI01006108.1_pt1 | contig 11743 bp, 18 predicted proteins | sample 530161 | NCBI WGS metagenome assembly CENI01 (sample SAMEA2591107, study PRJEB7988) | marine metagenome | isolation source: saline water (ENVO:00002010), including | reverse complement strand
ATACGCAAATAACTTTCTGAATTAGTATCGCTAATAATTTCAAGAGTTCTCTGAGGACTGGTCGTTCCAATTCCAACGTTGCCTGTAGTTGTTAAACCTGTAGCTGATAAAGTTGTAAATGATCCTGCGGCTGCTGTAGTACCACCAATGACAGAACTATCAATGACTGCTCCGTCTAAGTTTAATGCTATTGATGTACCATTGGAAGCAAAGATTGCATCAAGTGTATCGAGGTCAGCGTTTAGCTTTGTTCCCCAGGTATTAGTAGATGCGCCTACTTCTGGTTTTGTTAAATTTAAGTTTGTTGTAAATGTGTCTGCCATAATATTCTACTTTGTTAATCTAGGTTTTAGGATGTGCAGATTTAATTTCTGCTATCTTATCCGCCCAAGTTGTTGTTCCGTTTACAGAATCCCAATACTGCATGTCTAGTTGTTCTTCTATACTAGGATATTTTTTTATTCTTTCTCTAGCGTATTCTTGATTGTCCCAATCAGCTTGTAACTCTATAATTTTTGCATCTATTTCTTCATCTGTTGGTTTGTCATCAATGTCTTGTAACCATCTTAAAGTTGGTGTTCCATCAATATCTTCTACGACATATTCTATTCCAAATTCGTATTCTGGTTTTAAGTTATGTATTGCTGTTGCTATATCCATATTTTATTCCTCTATTCTATTCTTACGATGTACATATAATTATTGGTTGTGTATTGACCATTTCCTTCTATAACAACATTCGTTGTACTAGCATAATTGGATAGCAGAAATCTAAAATCAATTACATCATTTTGAGCCAAATCCCATACTTGATTAACAACAATTTCAAATCTAATTATATCTGCACCAGCAGTCTTACTATATTGTGAAGTGCTATAATTAGGTAACACTGAACCATTTTTATAGATATATATATTAGCTACATGCTGACCATTAGCAATGGTCTGAAAATTTTCACTTTTAATTCTTCCTAAAAATAAATATTTACCCGCTGCTGGAACTGTATATTCTTTATTGGTTGTGTTGAATGCATTGTTAGAGTTGCCAAACTCAACATAATTGAAATTCATTTTAGTTGTTGTGTTTCTTGATATTGTTTGATTTGAGCCATTTATCAAAACTTTAACTCCATTTGATAAAGTAGAGCTACCTCCACCTCCTCCACCGCCTGATTGGTCAACCCAGCTTAATATACCTGAACCATCTGTTTTTAAAACTTGACCTGCACTACCATCATCGTTTGGTAGGGTTAATGTGTAACTTGCTGCTGCACTATGTGGTGGGCCTTTAATTGTTATTCCGTGTGAGTTATTTTCACAATTAAGTTTAAATTGACCAGCACCCTTAGTAGCGTTTCCTTTAAATACAACAACACCTGAACCATTTGGGTCTAAGTTTATTGCACCATTACTTGCGCTAACAATATCAGATGCACTTAATGTACCAGCTACAGATAAAGTTTTGCCTGATCCTATATTTAAACCTATGCTAGTTCCTGTGCCATCTGCTTTAAAGATAGCGTCAAGAGCATCTAAGTCTGCATTAAGAGAAATACCCCAAGTATCTTCCGCTGCACCTGGTTCTGGTTTGGTTAAGTTTAGATTAGTTGTATATGTATCTGCCATTTAAGCTGCCTCTTGTTTTTCTAATTCAGTCCAATTTGTTGATGGGCTTGTTTTATTTGTCCATGTTGCATCTGCAACTATCTGGTTTGTCCACGTATCGCTTGGAACAATTATATCTTCCCATTTTAAACCACCAAGGGCAACAAAGCCACTTATTTGATTTATCGTTGATGCTGAAACAAATGTAGCTCTACCTGTTGCATCAAACCCTGATGTTGCTGCTATGGTTGAAAAACCAGCAGCTTTAATAAAACCTTGTGAGTCAAAGTCTGATACTGCTGCAATCGTAGCATTAGCACCGTTTATTTTTCTTCCTACTGCATCAACATTTGATACAGCCTGTATGACTGTTGTTCCTTTATCAATTTGTGTACCAGATGCAGTTGCGTTTGATACAGCCTGTATGATTGTTGTGGCTTCATCTATTTTGGTTAAAGTAGCGGTAAGACCAGATAAAGCATTAATAGTTGCACTACTACTATCAATCTCTGTGACAGTTGCCACAAAATCTGAAGCTCCTTGAACAGTCGCTTGAGCTTGTATAGCAAGATAATTAAATTTTGACCTTGAGTAAAAACCTGTATTAAAGCCAGTATTATTATCTATTTCTGTTGCAGTAGCGGTAGCTCCTGAAACAGATTGAATAGTTGCTTCGGCTTGAAAAGCAAGATCGTTAAACTTTGACCTTGAGTAGTAGCCTTTATTAAAGCCTATACTGGCCATGATGTTAAGCCAGTGTTACGTCTAAATCACCAGAGTTGAATCTAAATACATCTCCTGTGCTAACAACTTTAGATGCGGTTAAGTTTGCGTATGCTAATAAGTTGCCTGATGATGAAGCATCAAAGATACCAACTGCAACTACTGTTCCATAGTTTGCTGTAGCTGTTGGGTATTCAACCGCAGCTGAATTACTGGCTTGTGTTGGGTTAGTACCAGATACAGTAAATGCAGCAGTTTGCCTTGCGTAAGCTCCGCCTGAAACTTCTGTGCCGCCACCTGTGTCTGTTGGTGCTACTGTATATAAAGCAACGTATAAAGTTGATGGTGCTGAATAAGCATTGCCACCAAAAACATGCTCTAAAACTTTGTCTTCTAAATAATCTGTAAATCCAGCCATTCTATTCTCCTTTATTAATTACCGTAGTAATAATTTTTCTTTTGTCTTTTTCCGTAAGTTCTTCTTCTCATCATTAAAGAACCTTTACCAAATGAAGCTTTCTCTTGTTCAAGTCTCATTTCTTCTAATGCCTTCTCAAATTGTTGAGTAAACATTGGTATTCTTTCGTCTTCCATCAAAAAAATAGAAGCGTGTTTTAATGCACCATATAAATAAACATCTGGGTGCGAGACTGATACAAAGTTACTTGTATTGGAATCACTTAATGCAGATATTTTAGCATAGTAAGTTAGCTGTAGGGTATATTGTCCATCAGGAGTTGGTGCTAATTCGATGGAGTCATCAACCATTGCATAATATACTGGTTGACCTACAGAGTTGTTATTTGATTTTCTATAGACATCTAGTGACTCTATAGATTGTTGAAATAAAGGACTGAAATCGTTTGATGTAATTTCTACATTAATTGCCTCTATCCAATCTGTTGGAACTGCTAAGTATTGTGAGTCAGCTGTAGCAGTTGCTCTTTTAATCATGTCTTTGGTTCTTAATCGTCTATTAAGTTCTGCCTCAACATTGTCGATAAACGTATCTATATCAGACGTTAAATCTGATCTATTTAGATAATTTGCTATTGCTGTTTTTAATTCTGCATATGTCATACTTTACCTTGCCAAGTTCTAAATACTTTATTATCTGGGTCGTTGAGCCATTGTTTCCATTTAGCTCTATCCTTTGACCAGCCTTCGCGTAATGCCTTTTGCCAAATTACCATGGGTACTTCAGCAATGTGTCGCATATCTTTTCCAGGCTTAGGTGTATTGTCTCTTAGTTTCTTAACGTGGTCAATGACGGGAGCAACATCTTGAGTCGTGTGATAAACCAACTTGTCATCTTCAGTAATGAACTCTGATTTGTAACCAGTTTTATGGTCAGTGATTGTACGTTTTGTTGCCATATTAAATAAGGGCGGGAGAGCCGAAGCTCTCCCTAAATTCTAACTAACTTATGAAGTAGTTAAGTCAGCAACTATACCGTGAGCAGCTTCGTTGCTCATTTCTAGTCCGTACTCAGTTACAAGCATCTTAGTCATTGCATCTCCAACAGTAGCGATATCAACTGTTTTAAAGTCTCTTAGGTAAGAAACTTTAGCATAGTCTGGATCAACTAATAATAGTGATCTTTCTCTACTGAAGTTAGATGGAATAATTTTTAGTTCACCAAAGTCTGAAGCATAAATAGAAACAGAAGCCTCTACTGTATTTGCATCAACCATTTGTCTAGCTGAACTTCTACCTGTGAAACCAGATATTTTCTGCTTGTTTACAGGACCACAGATTGCCATTGAAGGCTCTCCACCGTTTGAGAAACAAGATTGTAATACTGCTTTAAGTAAAGGTTCAGTTAAAGCTCTTTGAGTTCCGTCTGTTGGAGCTGTTCCGCCACCAGTAGGAGTTGAGCCTGCTGCATTACTTACGTTAGATTTCATCCAAGATTCAAAACCACCAGTTACTCTTGCTGTTGTAGCATTACCAGTTGTTTTAGCGCCTTTTTGACAAAGAGCAGATTCCATGTCTCTTTTCAATGCTTTAGCCATAATAGCTAATTGATGAGCCATTTCTGATTTCTTACCAGCTGGGTCAGATGCTTGTTGAGAACCAGATACAGTTGCGTCTCTTGAAGAGATCATTGCAACATTACTAACTCTTGATGTAGCTGTAGAAGCTGAAGTAGCTCCGTCTAATCTAAAGCCTTCTAGTTCACCTGTCATATCAACAGTTGGTAGGGTTTCTGTTTGCCAATCGAAAACTACGTTCTTGATTGAGTTTTTACCAATAGCACTCATAAAAGGAGTAGCTTGTGGTGAGATGTTATAAATTACGTCACTCAGTTGTTCTCTATCGGAAGTCGCTGAGTAAGTATCAAATGCGTTTGTTACTTTTGCCATGATATTTATTTCCTATGTTTAAAAAGTTTATATTAATTGTTCAAATAATTTAGCTGCATCCTGGACCTTTCCAGTCTTAGCTAATTTTTGACGCGCTCTTTTCACAGGAGTTGTTGTCTTAGGTACGTTTGAAGTGCCAGGTCTTGCAGTACGAGCAACTGCTTTCTTTTCAGTTGGTTTCACTTTGGTCGCTTGTTGTGTCTTATGTTGTAGCCATGCGTTTCTTAAACCAAGTAAAACTCGGTAGTCATAAACACTGTCCATCTCTTGAGGTGTGTACCCCAAAACATTAACACCATAATCACGAATTGCCATCTTTTCTTTTGATGCCATTTCGTTATCTTGCCATTCTGGTATTTGTTCAAGCAGTTGTTGATTACCGTATTCAACAAATTGTTGAAGTTTCTTTTGCTGTTCGGCTTGAGACTCTTGTTGGAGTCTTTGTGCTTCAGCTTGTACGGCTTGCATCTTTTGCTTTTTTTCATTCCAGATGTCTTTTTCACGGACATAGGCAATAGGGTCAGCTTCGTAAAGTGCGTTCCAATCTGGCTCGTTTTCTAACTCGCCTTTCAAAGTCGATTCCATCTTTGGTAACAACTGTGAGTAAATTGCGTCTTTTTGAGAAACCTCTTGTTGTTGAGCTTCAACAACTTTTCGCTGTTGAGCTAACTCCTGAGTTTTTCTCGTATAATCTCTTTGGCGACTGTATCCGTTTTGGAGTTCTTCAAGCGTGACCTGTGTATCTTCACCATCTACTTTAATTGTATATAGCTGTGGTTGCTCGGACTCCTCTTCTTCGACTTGATCTTCTTGGAGTTCTTCTTCTTCGGCAGCTTCTAGTTCTTCTTCAAAAGGTTCGTCATCTTCGATAACTTCCTGTTGGTCGACTAACTCTTCAGTTGCCTCTTCTTCTATTTCGTTTTCTGGTTGTTCCGATGGAGTCAAAAAACTTTCAAAAGATTGTTCTGTCTCTTGCATGTTTGTTTGTAAACCAATCGGCTTTGCGTTGTTGGTCATAATCATTCCTTAAAAATGTAAAGTAATATTTTAACAATACTTAGTTAAATTTTACACAACTTTGTGCAATCTTCCTAGTTGGGCTTTTGTGATTTTACCCTTCTCTACGATTATACGCAGATGTCTTTCAACCTCTGGTAGTAGTTTAATTGCTTTGTGTAAATTTTCTCTTTTACTTATATCATCTTGCTTGGATGATAACCATAAATTTATGTATTCATTTTTAAGTTCTTCGATTGCGTTTGTAAAAGTTTCAGCGTTAAGTATTAACTCTGCTTCGTTTGAATTTAAAATCTCTTCTTGTGACGGCATAAATTATCTTCCAAATTTATAAATGTTTGAATAATCAATCCCAGGATTGAATGAAGAAGTAGGAGCTGGACTAGCACTTGGTGAAGGACTAGGTGAAAAATCATTTTGGAAAGAATTAGAAATATTTTTTGCTAATCCCAATCCCGGTACTGCCATTGGAATTGCTGCTTCCATAAATGCTGGTATACCTAAATTAATTGCACTACCTATTGGTAGTTCTTCTTTATAAGTATCCATATTGATTGGAGACTTATTTATAAATTCATCAAGTTCAACCTGATATTGATTTCTTACACCATCATCAGCTGGCATTTGTGATAGTTCATTTTTATTAGAAATTAAATTTAGTAACTCTTCTTGCGATGAAAATTTTGCTGTTTCTTGTGGAGTAAATGTATTAGCTATGTCTAAACCAGGCTGTCTATTACTTGGAATCATGTCGATAAATGTTTCAGGTATTTCTGGAATAAACTCAACACCAGTATTCATATCAACTGGTCCCTGTGTTAATTTTCTAGGAATGAAACTATCGTCATCAATAAAGTTTGTCATATCATCTATAAATATTTGATCGTTTCTTTTTTCTGATATTGGAGGCATTGGCATATCCACTGGACCTTGCATTGGTCCTGGTATATTTGGAAAGTTTATTCCTGATTCTAATAGTTTTTTACTTATAGCATCTATATCTATATTATCGTTGTACTGAAAGTCTGGTATGGGTAGTGTTGACTCTTTTGGATTGCCACCAAATATATCTCTTAATGGCGGCATCTTTTTTTTACCATAGGTATCATCAAATATTGTTACACCACCAATGCCTGTACCTAAAAAGCTAGGATCATCTGGTGCTGGTAATTTTTCTGGCGGTGGTGGGGGTGGTTCTACAGGAGTTGTACCAACAGGTGTATTTAATTGCTCTTGTGTATAACCCATTGGTTGTTCAGGAGAATAACTTACGCCAGGTGCAATAACTTGTGACATTGGCATACCGCCTGCTATAGAACGTGCATAGTTTCCACCGCTAGTAAAATTTGAGTCTTTTGTTAAGTTTGCTAAAAAATCTGCTAATGTTGACATAATTAATTCCTATCCTGCTATTAGTTTATCAATTTTTTCATCTAATTTGTCTAATCTATCGAAAATTCTTTGCATATCTAAATGAAGGTCTTGTTTGGTTGCGTAGCGTGATGGGATTTCTTCTCTGGTTTTATTGAGGAGTATTTCTACTCGTTTAATATCTGAAGCGTTAGTTCTAATACTATAGATAATAGGAACATACACTAACGTAATGATTGCGTTCCAAAATAAAATAGGGTTGTCCATCAATAACTCCAAATGTGTGGTCTTGGTCTGTTTGTTTGTTCTTCCGAAATATCTAAATGTATAAATCGAGAATTGCCTTTTTGGTTTACGCCAATACCAGTAAATCCATAATCTCTAGCTTTCGATACAATCTGGAGTGCTTTGTCTCCTCTTACATATACATCAGCAGCTAGTCCTTCTGCATGAGTTCCTGGAGTTTTCTTCCTTGCTTCTACGGGGTGGTCTTCACACCTGTACCCAGAAGTTATAATAAAGGGAAAATCCAGCTCTGTTCTTAGTGATTGTAACTTATTTATTAGTTCGTGTGAAATACCATTTTTACCACAATGTTTGCAAGCAAACTCTTCTTCTTTGAAATTTTCCCAAGACATTATTTTCCTACGCCCTTAATACGTTCATACGACCTCATTCCGCCAAGACCAAGCATACCCATAAGCACAGGTAGCATAGTTGATGTATCTGCTTGCGGTACGATAATACCAAAAGGAGCCGCGAGTGGACTGATTAAAAAGTTTACAGCAAAACCACATACACATATCCAAGCTGTAGCTGGTCGCCAAGAAGATTGAAACCAATTACCTTTTGCCTCTTCTTTATTTACATCTATTTGTGCTTTAGCAATCTCATGGATGTGCCTTTCAGACATAGTTGCAATTTCATGTGCAATCTTTTGTTTCGTGTCTGCGTCTGGAATGAACTTATCAAGAAGTTCGCTTACTGGTTTTATTAGTTTTTCTATCATAATTTCTTAGTTTGATTAATGCTTTTAATTTGGAAAAAGAATTAACTGTTTGTTTTTTTGGTTTCTGTTGTTTTGTATTCATGTGAATATTTATTAAAAAGTTTTTCTGCCTTTCTTTTAAAAGACCATTCTAAAAATTTACCAAGTAAGTAAGACAAGCTACTTTTAAGCTTTAGCTTTTTTCTTAGCTCTTTTACTTAACTCGTTAAAATGAAATAACTTTACACTTGTTTTAGTGTGAGATTTATTTGTATGTAAATCTCCATTAGGCATTTTGTGTGTATTGCCCTTATGTTCAGTTCCATCTCTTTTGTAATGTTTAACGCCTTTCATTATTTTTTCTTCTTCTTAGGAAAACCAGCTTTCATATTTGCGTAAGCTTTCTTAGTAATAGTAGATTTCTTTTTAGTTCTACTTGTTTTAGCTTTTTTTCTAGCGTTTATATTTGCGTATAGTCCTTTTCCTGGCATAGTTATCTCCTTACCATTTTTTGCAAGACCAATATCTTGCGGTTAATTTACTAGGTGTATTAGTGTCACACTTATGCCTAGCTCTAAATGATTTACGTCTTGCTGGTTGATCTTTTTTAATTGTCATGTTGGGGTCGCCAAAACGAATAAGTTTTATTTTATCGCCAACCTTTGCCAAGACAGCAAACTTCTTTGACTTTCCTGGTGTACGTTTAGGTTTGTTATATCCAGAGAACCTTTCGCCTCTATAAGTTATTGCCATAGTTAATGTATTAAAGTTACTTTAGAAGATATTAGTTCTGAGTCGTGAGGTATTTGTAAAAACACCAAAGCAACTCTTTTAGCATCTTCTAAGCTCTTAGCTTTTATATCGTTACCGCAGTAGATAAAATCTCCGTCAAGAAACTCTAGGTCGTAAATTTTATCCGACTGGTTGGTTGTTGCCATTGGTAAACATTCCTTGCGATTGGTTTTTTGCTACCTGTCTAATCGCCTCTCTATCTCTTTCCATGATTGCATTTATTTCAGCGACATTAATTTGCGCACCGTACTTAGCTTGTAGTTCTGCTATCTTCAGTTTTAAATCAGCTTCATGTTCATCACGGTTTCTATCGTCATCCATAATGATTTTCATTCTATCTGTCTCTGCATCAATGATAGCTTTTTGTGCTAAGTTTTGTGCCTTCATTGCTTCGGCTTGAGCCAACATTTCTTCTGGTGAAGGTTTAGCTGGTTCTTGTGGTTGCGGAGGCATAGGCGGTACAGTTGTATTTATAAATGTTGTTGCATCTTTAAATCCAGCCATCTCAATCATTTTAGTTAGAGTGTTTGCATACTGCTGTAAATTAACCAAAGGATTGTTAGGTCCTAGTGTTTGCATAATCTGTTCTTGCTTTTGTGATAGTGCTGTTAACACTTGGAACTTTTCTTCGTCAGAGTTTTTAGAAATACCAACATTAATAACCATGTCTTTATCAGCGTTCCAATATCTAGGATCAACGGGAATAAACTCGTTGTTTAATCTCATCATGTCTTGGCCTTCTTGGTGTTTGATTACAAGAGAGTTTACAAGTTTAAATAAATCTTTCATACCGTCAGCAAAGTGACGACAGATAAGTTCTACTCTTCCCTGTGCGCCAGACATAGTTGCCGATACAGCTGCGGAAGTTGTAGATTGTAATGCTTCTGCATTAAGTCCAGCCGAAGCCTTAGAAACACCTGTTCGGTTTTCTTTTGCTTCGTCAAGATAAGATAATACTGGGAAGGCTTCTTTACCAACGAAAGGAACTGAGAAAGGCTGAACCATTCCTGGTGCTCTCATTCTAATTGGTTGTCCAATGTCAGTATTAAGAACATCGTCAATGTTGACTTGTCCTTCTACTATACCCATTCTCGGGAAGATGGCGTGGCCTAGACTATCAAGGGTATCTCTCATTATTTGAGATTTAGCTGCTTGAATAGGCATCAAGTAGTCCGCGGGGCATGAGCCAATGGAGGTATGTGGCTCTGGATCGGGACAGAAGAGTGTAATAGGTAAATCATCCCAGGGTGTTGAGTTAACAATATTTAATCCATTCCCTACAGTGCATACTCTAATCCTTTCATCTATGCCATCACCATCTAAATCATAAAAAACATAATGCTCTACATAGAGAACACTTTTACTATTACTGTCTGCTCTATCAGCACCAGTAAAATCTGCGTATGGATTTCTTGCTTGTTCTAAGTCGTAGGAGTCTTCATCGACTGCACTTCCAGAACCAGCAAACTGTTCCATTTGTTCTTTGTCATAACCCATAGCTACTAAGTCACTTACAGTCTTAACCATTCTGTGTGCAACATAAGGTGATGAGTTTAAATCTCTTGCATGTCTTGATATAAGTATTTCTTCAGTTGGTACTGCTTCGATAACCACTTGGTCTTTAGGTTTAATTCTTCTTATTTTGACATCGTAACTAACTGGAGTTTCTTGTGTCATCTCTTCGCTAGTTTCAGGATTCATTATTGTGATGCTTTCCATCTCAGCTTTTTCTTCAATGACCTCTACGTTTGGGTCGAGAGTAATTGCTTGATAAGCCTCTGGTGATAAACCAGTATATTCATGTGTTGATGCAGTAATGCTGTCATCCCAATAGGCTTTTACAAAACCAGTTTTTCTAATAAGTGCATCTTTGAACGCATCGTATAAAACTTTGAAGCCTGGATTTTTTTGTTGGATGACATAGTTAATGTAATCTGTTTGTTGTTTGGCAAGTTGTATGTCCTCTGGGCCGTGAGGTATAAACTCTACTATTTTGTTAGTACCAAAAAATGTACGCATGATGGAAGGCAACATGAATAAAACGCTGTCTCTAACATCAGTTGATACAAATTCTGATTGCATAGAACTTTGAGCTGTTGGAGAATTACCAAGGTAATAATCAGTAGCGTCAGCTCTGTCCTGGTCTATTTGGTCGATGAAGTCTTTAGCGTCATCCATTTCGGATTTAAGTACGCCTTGTAGTTCTTCTTCATTGTAAGAATCTTCTACTTGTAACTCTTCGATTTTTTGATCTTTGTCGTATTCCATAAATTTATCCCACTCTGATTATTCTTGATGTCAAGGGTTTCTTGAAATTATACCCTAAAAAGTTCTCGCCACCACTAAAACTTGCAGCGGAACTTGCCATCGTTAGTGCAAGTGCGTCAGCTTTATCGGGAGACTTAACACCTCTTTTTTTCATTTCGTCCTTAGACTCTATTTTTATTTTTCCAGTTGATGTATATTTATAACTAGGTGCTGCCAATTCTGATACAAGCTCATCATCATTAGGAAGTCGGCAATTACGCAGCACCAACCAATCCTTGATTGCGAACCATAATTCAGCTCGTAAGTTTAAATAGTTTTTCTTAGTCGATGGTGCTTCAGCAACATTAACTCCTCTTACTGGTAAATTTTGTTCAGCTAGTCTATCTACAACTCCACTACCAAGACCAATTACATCTATAAGTATTTCTTGTGGTTGTTCTACGACTGTACTGTCGTCATATAAATTTTTAACTGCACCGCATAATTGCATTAAATCCATCGATTTGAAAGTCTTAATTTCAAGAACAGTATTACCTTGTCTTACACATAGTGCAGAATTATCACCACCAAAACGTGCAACGTCTAATCCCCAAACAATAGGTGCTTTTGTTGTT
>CENI01004471.1_pt1 | contig 11780 bp, 14 predicted proteins | sample 530161 | NCBI WGS metagenome assembly CENI01 (sample SAMEA2591107, study PRJEB7988) | marine metagenome | isolation source: saline water (ENVO:00002010), including | reverse complement strand
TGATTTAATGATACCTGCATTTGCTCCATTGTATGACCACCATCGTCTATTATCATATCAAAATTATTGCCATACTCTTCTTTAAATCTATTCAAATCACTAACGTTTGCTTGGTCTCCTTTAAATAAAACAGACCTATCTAAATATGGATTACCCCTTTGTAATCTATTAAACTCTTCTACATAACCAGACCTATCCAACTCATTAAACACATCCATACCATATATTTTAGCATTAGGAAAATATTCTAACCACAACCTATGAGACCTTCCTGTCTCCACTCCAATCTCTAAAACTTTAGTAAAATCATTCCTAACCTCACTCAACAATTGTTCATAGTGTTGTGTATAACCTAACTCTAAAGCATCAACATCATATTTTACAGTTAAATCATTTAGTAATCCCATTTTTTATCTCCTTAAATCTATTATAGTCCTCAATATAATCAGTTGAATCGTAGTTTGTGTTTGCTAAAACCAACAAAACAGAATCTTTGCTCATATAAACCTGTTCATCCCATATCATTTCAGGTATATATAAAGCTTTCCAAGGTTGATTAAGCTGCCAATTTTCAACACCACCCATTCCATCATCACATTTTACATCGATAGCACCATTAATACAAATTAAAAGCTGTTTGGTTGTAAAGTGACTGTGCTTTCCTCTATCATTCTGATTATGTACACCAAACACATAGAACATTCTTTTTACCTCAAATGGTATATCCTTATCAAATTCAATCGGCGTTAACCTACCATCCGGCTCATCAAAAAACTTTAAATTAATTCTTTTAACATCTTCAATTGTTGTCATTTATTCTCCGTTGTCCACTCCTCACCAAAATGTCCTACTGGAACTCTAAACTCATCATCTGGATTATATTTCTCTGTTAGATAATAGAGTAATATAGAACCTGGCTCCAATGCCTTATATCCGTGATAGACTCCTGGTTTCATTTCAATAACTCTTGGTTCTTTATCTGATAGATATACAAAATCACATCCATCTTCTTCGGTAGCCATCCCCACCTTAAAAGAACCTTTGATACAAGTCCAATAATCTGATTGTATATCGTGTTTATGCCAAGCGACAATGTGTTCTGTACTATTAACGTATGAAACATTTATTTGTCCATCTATAACTTCAAAAACATCCAATAACCTTTGAGCTCTGTCATCCTCGTTGTAATACATATCACTCTCCTTATGAAAATACCATTATTTGTGGTACGTGTGTAATAAATTTACCACCACTTTCTATAAAATCTCGTTCTTTGTTTGCTATGGTATCTTTAAAATTCCAAGCACCTAAGAAAGCGTAATCGTAATCATTCAAGTCCACAGAATCTCTATCAACTACAGGTATGTGACTACCTGGAGCTAACAACCCCTGCTTATCAGGTGTAGTATCTGTAATACAATCAATTACAGAACCATCAATACCACAATAGTTAAATACTGTTGTGGATTTAGATGTAGCACCTATACTGACTATCCTTTTACCATTATGTTTTAAATTAGTTAACTTTCTGTACAATGTATCTTTAGACTCTTTAACTCTATTAGCAAATATTTCATAAGTCTGAAAATTACCGACACCGAATGTTTCTTCTTCTTTTAGGTTGTTGTAAACATTAGGTGATATGGTGTTGTCCGATGGAGTGTTTGGTTTTTTAGCATATATTCTGTTTGAACCACCATGAACTGATAAATTATCTACATCAAACATTACTAAACCATTCTTCTTCAAAATATTATCCAAAGCCGTCACAGAAAATACATGCGCATGCTCATCATATATTTGGTCATAAGAACCTCTCTCCAACATTTTAAGTAATGATGGATCTTCAAATACAAATACACCTTTGTCACTCAGTAAGTTAGCAGCTGCACTAAAACAATCATCTAAGTCTTGAATGTGGCATATACAATTAGCAGAGTAAATTAAATCCATTTTACCATCATTGTCTTTAATCTTCTCAGAAAGTTCTGCTGTCCAAAACTCTGTGCTAGTTTTGTATCCCATATCACCTGTGATTTTAGCAAAGTTATCACAAGGTTCTACACATATAGAAGAATCTTTTGGAAAATTACTTATGAAAGGACCATCATTAGAACCTATCTCCAAAACTTTCTTTGGTTGAAACCTATTCTCTAACATTTGGGCAGTCTGTCTAAAATGATTAACCATCGGTGTAGATAATGATGTGTTGTATTTATAATCCTCATTGAACATTAACTCTGGCTTAACAAAGTCTTTCATAGAAACTAACTTAGTTTCCTCATCAAAAACTACCTTTAAATCAAAGAAGAACTCATCATTAATTTCATCCTCTTTTAAAAACTTATTTGCTATAGGCTGTCTACCTAAATCTAAAAACTCTTTCTTCATCTAACTAACTCCTTATTTGTAAACAGTAAATCTTTCTGAACCACTATATCTTTATCATAGTGTTCGCCGATACTAATACGTTCTTCAAAACCAATCCCATTCATATAGTCTATGGTTTCTTTATCTGTTGGTGCACCTATATTATGTTCAATAAAAGAAACCTCTAATATAACTGCTTTAGCTTTACTAACTAAATTTTTACCACCTTTTAATATATCTATCTCAGAACCTTGGGTATCTAACTTTATTAAATCAAATACTGCATCATCCTCAAATAGATTATCTAACTTCTGTAAGGTTACTTTACTTTCTTGTACCAATTGTGGTATATCCCAATAATTATATTCTTTGTAATAGGAATTACCCTCCGTATGTGGTTTGTCGGTTCTGGTGTAGAAAATAACCTCTCTTTCTTCATCACCTACAGCAGCTATTAAATACTTATCACCATTCATCATGGCTAGTTTATCTAAAGCACTCTCGTGTAATGGATTAGATTCTATCATAAAAATACCCACATCTGACCAAACCCTTTTAGCCCAACTATGAAACTGTCCAGAATGGGCTCCTATATCTAATATAGCGTTTGGGTAAATTCCAAATGAGTCATTAACCTCTTCCAATCTCATTGTCTCACCATTTCTATAAGCCATTTAACATCTCCAATTTTTCAACATCCTTACACACTCTTTTTATATCTTCATAATATCTACCATGACCTTTTGCTGGATTCACTCCCCATGGTTTGTGTAATCCAAATGGTGCTTTATCATCTAATGGATTAATGTATCCATTATCTATTGAAAAGCTTATCACATCTTTCACCTTTGGTTTAGTCCTTATCCTATCTGTTACAAAGTAATCCTCACAAGGATTTCCACCCCTATCTAAATATGGCTGTAATTCGTTTTTAATTATATCCAACATAAAACTTTTCTTTCTAATTGACAACCCACCATTCATAACTCTATCATAAGATTCGTCAATAGATCTAGGATTAAAGCTACCACCCCACCATCCACCGATATAATCAAAGTGTTCAAAGTCTTTAACATTGTATTCTGAATTAGTACATAGCATCGAATCACATTCAAAATACAATACAGTTTCACCAACCACCTTATTCCAAAAATCTTCTGTCAACATAATCTCTAAGCTAGAATCATCAGCACTAATTGACTCTATATTAAGATTAGTAAATGTTGTTTTCTTTTTGACATTACTCAAAAAATCATCATCAAACATAATATCATTAATATAATCGTAGTTATTAGAGCCATGAAATATCTGTAACTTCCACTCATCTGGTAGAATAGACATAACATTACTCAATACAAATGGAAGAGCCATGTGTTTTCTTGTCTCCACTATTACTGCTACTTTTTCCATGCTTTACTCACCAAAATACCATAGTCTCTAAAGTATAGATAGTCTATATTAGTTCTTAAAAAACAATCCAATGCGTGTTCTGGAGTTTCTACTATAGGTTCTCTATCGTTAAAGCTTGTGTTAAGAACTATTGGAACACCAGTCCTTTCTCTAAACTTATCTATGAAATTATAATACCATTCATTATCTTCCTTACTGACAGTTTGTAATCTAGCCGTATCATCGAAGTGAACTACTGCTGGAACTTTTTCAGACATACCCTCTTTAAATTTCATAGCTAAATTCATATACGGACTGTCAGCATCATGAACAAACCAATCCTTAACATAATCCCTCAGTACCGATGGAGCAAATGGTCTGAACCATTGTCTATGTTTAACCCTTTCATTGACTATATCTTTTGTTTCTGCGTGTGTCGGGTCAGCTAAAATACTTCTATTACCTAAAGCCCTTCTACCCGATTCCGAACCACCACCGAATACCGATATTATTTTCTTATTAATCATTGTTTGTACTACATAATCATCATCAGCCCCTATGACTTCAATTTCATCTTCTCTTTCTTTTATAGCAGCCTCAACCTCACTTTCTGAATATGTATAACCCAAATATGGACTCCAATTCTGTGGCGTATCTTTTATTCTTGGATTATCTAATATATGATGCCATACATATCTAGAAGAACCTAAAGATAATCCAGCATCATATGGTATTGGATCTACAAATATATTTATACCAGGAAACCAATCTAACATCTTACCTACAGATACACAATTAAGACTTACCCCACCTGATAGACATAGGTTTTTTGGTTTGTGTTCTTCGATGTATGGAGTTAATAAGGCTCTGATAACTTTCTCTGTTTCTTTTTGTAGAGAGGCTGATATGTCAAACCTATTCTGTTCTTCTTTATCAGCTTCTTTTTTTAGATAATCAAAGTCTATCGAACCTGCGCCATCTCCACCAAATAAACCATCTGTTAGTTTATTTTCAAAGTAAGACATATACTTTTCTGGATTCCCCAAAGCAGCCATTCCCATTACAGTACCTGCTTGGTCTCCTCTTGGGTCTCTCCAAGTTCCAAGACCAAATATTTTACTTGTACACATAGACCAATCTTTTCCTAAATTTATAGCTCCATTTGGAATTATTTCTAATGGTTTTATTTTATTTCCCTTACCACTCCAAAAAGTAGTACAGGTTACCAAAGCATTTTTAATCGTATCAATATCAGATTTATTATGTAACGAGCCATCTCCATTGTCAATACCACCACCATCAATTGTAACAATCAATGCCTCTTCATAGTCGCTAGTAAAAAAAGCATTAGCTGCATGAGATTGGTGGTGACCTATGATATAAAGTTCTCCACCATTTTTTTCAATTATCTCTTGACATCTATTGAAAGAATCCATATATTTGTTATCAACCATACCACCAGTACGATGTGTCACCATATATTTTATATCATCTAAATCATTTTCATTATCTAAAAAGAATTGTATTGAATTAGCAACTGAGTTTTTTCTTCTGTTAAATCTTTCCAATTCATTGTGTATTGTTGGTATACCATCTTCTAATATACTATAAGCTGAATCATGTCCGCTGTGAAACCCTACTATTTTCATTAATCTATTCTCCTCTCTAAATAATGGTCTTGAACATTTGTATGACCAACATGTAATATTATCTCATTACCACAACCTATATGTCCACTACCAACTCCCCATTGTATCGGCATTGAATATGGATTTATTCCAGATTCCCAAGCAGCTCTACTCATATGTAATGGTGCTCTAACATTGGGATGTTTTTCAGACATCTGTAATTTTAATTCTTCTAAATATTTCCTAGCTCTTTTATTTGTTGTATCAAAACTAGTCCACCACAAATCATAAGTTAATAAATTACCCCTACTCTCATCCTCATCTAAGTAATAGTCACCATTGTTTCCACGAGTATGAATACCATCAACCTTTACTAATTGTCTTTCATTGGTAGGAACACATACTCCAAACTTTTTAGTGATAGGTAGTAAAGTTTTTACCTCATCGGATGCAAACATCAAATCCGAATCCATAGATATAGCAATATCAGCCTTTGATTCAAGTAACCCACATACCTCATAATAGTCACAGCAAAACCATCCCCAATATGAATGACTTTTAGAGAAAGGGCTATCGTTTTCCACATCTACAACCCTAACTTCAACATCATCATAATCATCACCTATTTCAGGACAATCAGTATATAATGTAAGTTTAGCATTAGGAAATTGTTCTTTAACCGATAAGTATGTTGGATCCAATCTACCCATTCCACCAAATTTTAAATTATTATTGTTATTTCTATTAGAACCAAACTCTGCAAATATTATTTCTAATTCCATTTATAACTTCCTTATTTATATATAAATATATACAACTATTCTTTAATACAATATTTTTTTAATTTCTTGACTAACTTCTTTTGATTTAATCAAAGTCATACACTTACCATCATACGGACAAGGGAATTGGTCGTGGCAGCTTAAACAATCCAATTCCTTTCTGACAAACTTTTTTCCAAGACCAAGCAAATCTGTTTCTTGATAAGGTGTAGGTCCATAAAAGGTAATGATGTTCTTTTTAAATGTAATGGCTAGATGTAAAGCCATCGTATCACCTGTAACAACTACCTTAGATAAGTTTACTAAAAAACAAAACTCTTCTATTGTGTATTTGTCTGTAGTATTAATAATATTATCAGATGTATATGAATTTGATAGTTTATAATTTCTTCTTATTTCATCTTGACCACCAGCTAATATTATCTTATTATTTGAATCTTTTAGTAAGTCACCAATTAATTCTTCGTAACCATCATATGTCCATTTTTTATGTGGAAACACAGGACCACATCCGGTGTTTAGTAAAATTAGATTATCAGCTGATGTAATATTATTCTCTTTACAGAACTTAGACTCAAATTGTTTATACTTAGAATCATCCAAGTTAACAATCATTCTCTCATTATCAAACTCTAACTCAGAAGCCTCAAATATCATTTCTTGATAAGTCTTTGTATTACTTTGTTTAGCTCCCCAATTGTCTAGACAAATATCATAGTGATATTTAGTTCCATCGTTCAGAGGGAAAGGATAACCATCGGTAGATAAACCATAACCTCGCTTATCATTTGAATTAAATAATGTAATCATAGATGTTGCTTTTGAATCTTTGTCTAAATTTATTATTGTATCAAACTCTTGGCATTGTAATGCCCTTACAGTCTCATCATTGTATGAAAGCACTTCATCAATAAACTTATTACCTTTTAAGAAAAAAATAGATTGAGGTTGAGTTAACCAAATTAGCTTACAATTCGGATATTTCTTTTTAATTCCCTCTGCTAAGGGTGTACATCTTATAACATCACCCAAAGCATCTAATTTTATCAGTAATATTCTATGTGAGTATTTTTCGTAGTAAGGACTGTTACTATCCCAACAGTCATGCTTTCTATCTAACCAATAATATTCACAGGGCCTATCACCTTTGAACTTCTTACACGAGCCAGTCTTTGAAATCACTTAAAAAACCCTTTACTGAATAGTCTGTCATTGGATGTTCTAAGATGCCTGGAAATAAGTTGTAACCAGCAGTAACAATGTGACCACCAGCTGCCCAAGACTGCACTATATCCCTTTCCTTTCTTATACTACCAACTATAATTTCAGAATTTATATTATTTTTATCAAAATTATTTCTTACATTTGTAAGAACTTTCAATGGATTTCCACCATAGTCTAATAACCTATTATAAAATAGTGAAACGTATCTAGCCCCAGCCAATGCTGCTAACTCCATCTGAGCTTCAGTAAAACAGCAAGTTACATTTACATCAATATCCTCTTTGTGTAATTTACTAACCACTTCAAGTTCTTCATAACCAACAGGTATTTTAATATTTAAATTTTCATATTCTAATGCATCATATATTTCTAATGCTTGTGAATACATCTCAGCTGGCTTTTCTGCAAATACCTCAACACTTAATGGAACGTTATCATACTCCTCACAAATTTCTGTAATTTTATCAATATGTTTTATGAAATCTGATTTCGGTTCTTTTGACATTAATGATGGATTCGTAGTAACACCACTAACAAACCCTTTTTTTAATGTTTCTTCGATATGTTCTAAATTAGCTGTATCTATAAAAAATTCCATAATTACTCCTTATCTTCTATGAATTTATAACTGTGTCCATCTTCCACTAAGTGTGAATCTCCATCATCATCTTTAGTGGAAGCTTCTATTATTACTGTGTCCTCTAATGCCATTCTCATATGCATTAAACCTGGTTTTATGTGAAATACATCACCTTTTTGTAGTATGATAGATTTGTTTTTAGCTCTTCCAACTCTTAAACCAACTTTTAACAAACCTGAATCAATATAGTATGATTCAACTTTTTTTACGTGATATTCTAAACTACTCTGTGAACCCTTTCTCATAAAAATCTTTTTTACACTATAATCATCTGTTTCAAATAGCGTGTCCATATGTCCCCAATATTTATCAATACTTTTTATTGGTTTCTCTATCGGTGGAATATCTGTTATCCCATATTCAATTTCTTTATTGTCCATAATAACTATTTTCTCCGTGTTTTCTAAAAAAGTGTTTGTCAATTAAATTGGTATCCATTTTAACATCGGTAAGTATACAAGTACGATAAGCTAACTTAGCAACGTGTTCTAAAACTATAGCATTTTCTACAGCATCTATTATAGACTCACCCCACACTACTGGCCCGTGACTTGGTAAAAGAGCAGCTTTCATATGTAATGGATTTATCTTATTTTCTTTAAAAAAGTTTACTATAGACTTACCACTATTCTTTTCAAAGTCATTGTCTATTTCATTTTTGGTTAAATCATTTACTACTGGAATTTCACCATAAAAGTAATCAGAATGTGTTGTTCCCACACAAGGTATTGGTAGTTTAGATTGTGAAAATATAGTAGCATATTCAGAGTGAGTATGTACTACGCTCGTAACACCATCAAATCCTTTGTATATTTCTAAATGTATGTCCGTGTCTACTGACGGCTTGTATTCAGATTCGATTTGGTATTTTTCTTTATTTGACATAGCAACCGTAACTAAATCACTCCATCCTAAATCTTGAACAGGAACTCCTGATGGTGTTATAGTAACTAAATCTTTGTTAGTATCACTTCTAAAACTGACATTTCCCCAAGAACCAATTACCAAACCACTTTCACATATTTTTTTATATCCATCGTACACATTCATTAGATATTCTCCAAATAATATTTTAGTTGTTTTTTCTTCGGACAGATTGTTCCGTGATTTTCAACAGACAGTCCAGCCCAACAATTACTAATAAATAGTGAATCTTCTGGAGACTCTTTCCAATTTGTTAAACATAAGGCAGAAATAAAACTATCCCCAGCACCACATGGGTCTACCTCTTCAATGTCTATAACTTCACTATGATATTTCTCACCACCCATAAATAAAGTAGAACCACCCCTGCCACTTGTAACACAAATATCACAACCAAATATTTGCGGTAAATCTTCTATAGATTGATTTTTACCTAAATTAAATTCAGCTTCTAATTTATTCATAACGATTAAATCAGCACCTTTAAAATTAATATGATTTGAAACTAGTCCCCTACCATAATCTGATATCTGTGAACTAACAACTATTGGTATTGATTTTTTATTTAGAACAGGCATCAATCTATTTAAAAAATCTTTTGTGAACAAACCATGTCTGTAATCTATCAACATTACAACATCGAATTTATCATCTAATGTATCCTCTATATTTTTAATCATCTTATCTATTGATTCTTTCTTTATAGATTTATTATCTATTACATTTACCTGTAAATGTTTGTAATTAGAGCCGCCCCTTTCAATCCAAAACCTTTCTTTAATAGTATTTTTTCTATCATCTTCAACCACACTGTGTAGTTTAATATCCTTTATAGATTCATAGGTTTTTGTATACTCATCATCTCCAAGCAAAGTTAAGAAAGTTATATCAGCTCCAAGCTCTTTTAGATTACTGACAACATTTGCAGAACCACCAAACGTATGTTTCTTTTCTATAAGTTTGGATTTTAATGTGGGAGTTTCTAATGATAAACCTACAGCTTTAGCATAAGTCCAAACATCCAATATGACATCTCCTATCACAAGAACCTTTTTGTTATTAATCATTATATCCCTTTATTTTTTCTATAACATCTGTAGTAGATTTATCCGTTACTATTGGAAATATTTTTATGATTACATCTTCATTTATATCATCCCTTTCCCTTATCTCATCAGCAGTAAATTCACCACCTCTGACTACGACATCAGGATTAACACTTTCTCTAATACTTTTTGGATTAATATCATCAAAAATAACAACCTCATCAACACAATCAAGAGCTTGTATAACTGCCTTTCTGTCATTTTCAGAATTAATTGGTCTATCATCACCTTTTAACTTTTTAATAGAGTCATCAGAGTTTATAGCAACAATTAATCTATCTCCGAATGTTTTAGCAAACTGTAGTAAACCTATATGTCCTGTATGTAATATATCAAAACACCCATTGGTAAAAACAATTTTATTAGGTTTTTGTTCTGAAATCTTCTCTACCCTCTTAACATGCCTACCTTCTCCAAATGGAGTTGAAATCCAAGAATCAACTATTTGTAAAGACTGTTTTTCGGTTGTTATCCAAGAACCAAGACATATAACATTTGAATCATTGTGTTCTCTAGTTAGTGGTGCTGTTTCTAAATTATGAACCAACGAGCCTCTTACATTTTTAAACCTATTAACTGCTATACTCATACCAACACCAGTTCCACATATAAGTATACCAAAATCAGCGTCTTTTTTATCAACTATACTACCTAACTGATAGGCATAATCTGTATAATCTACACTATTACTACCATCAGGCCCTAAGTCTATACAACTATAACCATTATCCTTTAAATATTCATACAATACTTTTTTTAATTCTACACCATTGTGGTCAGCTGCCAGTACTATTGTTTTCATTATATTTCCTCAATTCTTTTAGTCTTATCACATATTAATAAATCATAATATGGTTTTTCACCTGTGATTAATTTATGGTACTTACAACCCCAACTATCTAATTGTTTTTTAGTTAATTGATAATAGTCATTACCTGATGTAGAACCTCTAGCAGTCCAATATGTTATATCATTACCATCCTCATACAACTTATTTATCTTAGCTATATTTTCATGACTGGGTTCAGCTTCATTATAATCACCTTTCCAATCATCATAAAAACAGATAGTTAAATCTATGTCAACATATAATTTTTTACCCATTGTATAACTCCTCATATACTCTTTTCATCCAATATGTTCTATCCCTACCCATATCGCTTGGTGGTATAGCATTAAATTGGTATACCCAAGCTGAATTGTAAAGGTGAGTTAAGCTATCTTCCCAATAGCAGTTGGGATGATAAAAGAATAATTGTTTTCTAATCATATCCATCATACCAAATTGTCTTGGTAACAGATTTAACTCCACACCAAATTCTTTTCTCATACAATTCATCATTGATATATCACTTCCTGTTAACAAAATATCATAAGATTTAATAATCTTTTCTTTGTTTGTTTCATAAAAATCAAAAACCTTTTCAAAAAATTCTTTATGATTCTTATTAATAACAACAAAGCCTGTTTGGAAAAATTCAAATGATGGTATACAAAATTGTTTGTTCCAAAACATTTTAGAGTATCCGTTTATAGCTCTATTTATCCACTCAAAGTCACCATCAGTTAACACACTTGTAAATTTACCATCCGTCATCTCAAAAAAGTTTGGACAATCAGGATGAACTACAGAATCAGCATCCACAACTAATACTTGGTCATATTCTATTTCATTATGTTCTAATATATTCAACACCTGCCATCTTTGCCAAGTTAT
>CENI01006639.1_pt1 | contig 11840 bp, 18 predicted proteins | sample 530161 | NCBI WGS metagenome assembly CENI01 (sample SAMEA2591107, study PRJEB7988) | marine metagenome | isolation source: saline water (ENVO:00002010), including | reverse complement strand
TATTTTTGCTGAGGGATCAGTAAAAACTATTAAAAACTCTTCAAAAGCTCGCACTCAATGGATCAGATATGGTTTAGGTGGTGGCGATTTTAAAGATTATAAAGAGCAGAATGGAATCGCTGCTGATAATACTATTAAAGAAATGACACTTGAAGAAAAAGATGATTTAATGCTTGCTATTCAAGATGCTCAAGTATTGGGAAAATAGATGGCTTGCTGTTAGGGATCAATGTTAGCATATCCCTGTTTGGAATACCCGACAATAAGCCGAGATTTAACAACTATCCATATACAATCCAATCAGTTTTAAAAGATCAGAAAAAAGCTACCTTTACAGCTAAAACTGATGTAGAGCCTTATCTTTTAAAAGTTTACGAAGAAGCTTTAAGCTTTAAAAACAATACCGAAGCAGGCGCAATTTTAGACACTTTTGCGCAAATTCCATTTTTTTGCAACATTGAAATGTTCCTTAATACTAAATTTCAACGTGATTTGCAACGATATTCATATTCTCAAGATACTAAAACACCGCCATATCAGGGCGATTATGGATCAACACCGAAGCTATGGCTGCAAAAATATTTTATTATTAAGGGCGTTATAAATACACATCAAAATCGTGAGGTAAAAAAACGTGGCAGAAAAACTAAAACAAACAATTGAATTTCAGGCCAAAGGCATACAAAAGCTTAAAGGTCAATACAAAGATTTAGAGCGTAGAACAAAAGGCTTAGAGGGTAGCACAAAAGGGGCTGGCGGAGCAATGGGCGGAATGGTTGCTAAGCTTGGCCTTACTACTGTTGCTTTATATGCAGCATCGCGAGCTATCTCAGCTGTCGTTCGCGTTGGAAAAGAATTTGAAAAAAACATGTCAAATGTTGCAGCTATTAGTGGTGCGGCTGGGCAAGAATTAGCTGCTTTAGAGCAAAATGCTAAAAAGTTAGGATCAACAACTGTTTTTACAGCATCTCAAGTTGCTGGCTTACAAGTTGAATTTGCAAAATTAGGTTTTTCAAGTAAAGAAATTAGAGGTGTTACAAAAGGCACGCTCGCTTTAGCTTCAGCAACTGGATCAGAATTATCTATAGCGGCTGCTGTTGCAGGGCAAACACTTAGGGCTTTTGGATTAGATGTAAGCGAAACTGGAACAGTTACTGATGCAATGGCAGCATCTTTTTCTTCATCAGCTTTAGATATGGACAAGTTTGCAAATTCTATGCAATATGTAGCGCCTATTGCTAAGCAAGTTGGCTTTAGTGTTCAAGATACAACGGCAATTCTTGGAACGCTTGCAAATGCTGGTATAAGCGGATCAATGGCTGGAACAAGTCTTAGAAAGATTTTATTAGAGCTTGGAAATGAAAATTCTAAGCTTACAAAAAAGATCGGATTTAGCGTAAAAAGTAGTGACGATCTGCAAAGAGCCTTATCTAAATTATCCGCTGAGGGTATTGGCACAGCGGAAATGAAAGAAATGGTAGGTCAAAGAGCAATATCTGCTTTTAACATTTTAATGGAAGGCACTGAGACTACAAAAGAGCTTACAACCGCTTTAAATGATAGCGGTGGAGCTGCTCAAAAAATGGCTGATACCCAACTTGATAATTTAGAAGGAAAGACTACATTGCTTAACAGCGCTATGGAGGGGTTAGGCATTGTTATTTCAGAGCGTTTAAACGCTGGTTTAGTCGAGGTAACCGAATCATTTACAAGCTTTGCAACAAGCTTAACGAAAATTATAGAAATTCCATTAAGCAGTAAAATAAGAGAAGAGCAAATTGAGTTTAATGCGTTAATCGGGGCATTAAAAGATGTCAATATTAATCAAGAGTCTCGCCAAACTCATTTAAATACTTTAATGAGTAAATATCCGAATTACATTAAAAATTTAGATATTGAAAGCCTGTCTATAGATCAACTTTCTAAAATTCAAAAAACAGCTAATGATGAATTTCTAAGAAAGATAGAGCTAACTGCAAAAGAAGAAATTTTAGCAGAGAGAAAAGCGAAGATGTTAAAAGCTCAAATTGCTATCCAAGAACAAGAATTAATTGTTAATAAAGAAGTTGATGAATTTATGCAAGGCTTAGTTTTTGGGATGGTAGGAGAAATAGATACTAAAAAAGCTTCAAACGAAGTAGATGATTTAAAAATAAAAAGATTACAGCAATTAAGAGAAGATTCAGAAAGATTGACAAAAGAATATCAAGCTGCGGTTGATGTTCTTGGGAAATATAAACAAGCCACAGATGAAGCAAGTGGATCAGTTGAAACCTTTGCTGGATCGGTTGAAGGCGCAGAAGGTGGTTCAGGTGGAGGCACGGAGGATAAAAAAAGTTTTCAAGATGAATTTACAAAACAAGAGCTGGCTATTTATCAGCAGTATTTAAGCCAAAGGAAGAGCATAACTACATTATCTCGCGAAGAAGAAGAAATAGCATTAGACACACAACATACAAAATTAAAAGAAATGCTTGAAGGTCAAGGCAAAGAATTAATAGCATTAGAAAAATTTGTTGCTGACTCAAAAGAGGCTATTGCATTAAAACATTTTAATAATATGATGGGCGTTTATTCTCAATTTGCTTCAGGATTTAGCGCGTTTTTGGGCGAATTTGCAGGAAGTCAAAAAGCATCCGCAAGGATGGCTCAAGTTGCGGCTACTATTGACACCTACGCAGCTGCAAACACAGCATTAAAAACTGTACAACCTTATCCATTAAACGTAGCAGCCGCCGCAGGTATCGTTGCTTCAGGGTTAGCAAATGTTATGCAAATATCAAAAGGCATTGGAGAGTTTAAAAGCGCAGAAACTGGTTATAGTGGTGTAGTAGATAGACCTACTATGTTTATGACTGGAGAAAATAACAAGGCAGAGCAAGTAAGTATAACGCCACTTGAAAGCCCTAATATAGCAGGTGCAGAAGGCGGCGGAGGTATTACGATCAATGTTTCAGCTCCGCTAGTTGATGAAAGCATTATAGATTCAATTTTACCAGCCATAGCACGCGCTCAACAGATGGAACTTGCATGAGCTTAGCCTTACCAACTAATTACGCTTCTGCTTCCAAATCAGGCAATATTCAAGAGAATTGGATAGTTAGGCTTTATTATGATAATGAAGGCGCAAATGATTATACAGCTATTTCTTTAAATGATACTGTTGTTGAAGATGTTTTTTATCATGGAGTTATATCAAATGAACCTAAGATCAGAACAAATGTTAATGTTTTTGAGTCTAAGGCAAGCACATCTCAAATATCATTGACTATTATTAATTTTAATTATAAAGGTGTAAACTTTTCTGAAGAGCTTTTATATGGATCAAAAGCATACATAAATAGATCAGTAAAAATTTATTCTCAATTAAATGGATCAGCAGCAATTGCGGATTGCTTGCAATTATTTGAAGGTCGTTTTGTTGATATTTCACATGATAACGATAAAATTACATTGTCAATTGTAGAGCAGCGGCCGTGGGATTTCATCGAAATACCTAATCAAAGAACTGTTTTATCTAATAATCAGTTAGGCATTCCATCTTATTTTCCTGTAGCCTATGGCGATTTTAATGCAAATGTTAGTTATCAAGGTGCAGAAGCATTGTGCCATGCGAATATAAGCGGTCAAGATACTAATTTATACCCGATTCCTGTGCATACTTATGATGCTAATGAGTTTTTTTGCTTAGCGGCTGAGAGTGATGGCAGCAACACAGAAAACACCGCTGATAGTGTTACCCCTCATTTTTATGAGCCAAACATTGATTCTTTTATACCTCTTTTAAATAGCAGTGGGAATACATATATGAACAACACTGCTAGTTATCAAGGCGGCAACGCTATTAAAGCTCCTTTAACACTGTTTAGAGCTTTTAGATTTAAGCCAACAGAGCTTGGAGGTAGTAACGCTTTTACTGAGGGGGATAGTGGCTATAATGCCTTTGATACACTTTTTGGATCATCAAGCACAGGTTCAAATATAACAACAGTATCAAATCATCCAGCAAAAGTACCCGATCAGCCTTTTAATCCTGATCAAGATTATACTGAGTCAGCTAATGGGTTTTATAATATGCCTAGTATTGATGGAAAAATTTTATATTTAAAAATTCTAATTACTGGCTATGCAACAATAAGAGCGGAGGCAAGCAACGTATCAATGTTTTTAAGCGTAACTGGTAATAATATGCAAGGTAATTTAGCAGGCTTAACAATTGCAAACATTACTAGCGGAGCAACAAGCTCTGCGACTCTTTATCATCAGTCTTTTGGAGACACTGGAGCAGCTCAAACAGGTTCAGTAAGCGCTGGTACATTTACATCAGCAGACTTAGTAAGTACTAATTTTTCAACACAAGATTTTAAAATTAATGCATCCTATACATGGCAAGTAGGTACTGAGACAGATAGTAAAACAGGATCAACCGCAGGTAATGCTTATGTAAGCGATATTCATTATTTAGCAAGGACTAAACTTGAATTTGATAGCACAAATATGTCAGCAAACATAGAGCGTTTAAACAAGGTTAAAATGCTTTATACAGGTGCAAATGGATTAAATAAATCTTATACTGGAGGTAGCGGAACAGCTGGCAAGGGAATTGAAGCTCATCGCGATATGCTATTCAGGTACGCTGGTTTTGATGCTGCTGATGCTGCTATATATAACTGGGGAGCATCGACACCAAGCAGTGGATCATTAAATATTGCATCAGCAAGATCAGGTTGGAATATTACCTTTTGGCAATTAGAGCCAAGACCTTTAAAAAATATCTTGCAGCAATTACAGAAAGAATTTTGCTTTTGGTTTAAGTGGCGTGCGGATGGATCAGCTTCGTATTGGTATGTAAAAGATTCTTATTCTTCAAGCGATGTGAGCAATACTTTTACATTAAGAGACATGGAGAACATTAAAATAAAAAATACAAGCTGGAAAGATTTAATTACTTTTTATGACGTTGAATATAAACGTCATCCAGCAAAAAACTCTAGGTATATAAAGTCTCTATCCAGTCAAGACTCTACAGCTAATGTAAGATCAGCATACAACATACAAACAAAAGAAAATAAAAAAAGCGTAAAACTTGATATGAATATTAATAAAGCTGGCGCTGCTAATGTTGGCGCAGGCTCGCCGAATGATGGTTTCAGCAATTACTATTTAAATTTATCAGGTAAGGTGAGAAAAGTAATTTCTTTTAAAGCTGTTAATCCAGCTGCTGCTTATAATTTAGAAACTGGAGATATTATAAATTTTTCACCAACAGCAGGTGATATGCCTGTTAAGCCTTTTGGTCACGAATGGAATGAAAGCGGATCACAGTTCTACATGATTACCGATTTACAAAGATCAAGAGGCTCAATTAATATAACATGTTTGGAGGTTGGCTAAATGGCTAATGTAGAAATAAAAAATCCTAGATTTTATTGCGATGTTATCAGTTCACATATTGCAAAAGGCGTTGCTCAAAATAGTGAATTTGACGTAACTGCTACAGGCAGCGGCTTTATTGGCTTACAAAACGGAACTGAGGCAGAATTGTTTGATAACAGACCTTTAAATCAGGTTGATTTTGATACATCAAATGATACTGATGGACATGTTTTAATTACAATTGATCTTCAAACAGCTCATAGAATTAATTTTATAAGCATTTTAAATCACAATATGAAATCAGCTGATTGCAAAGTAAGAATATTTGCAGGGAATGAATCGTCAGATATTACTACTGTAGATGGAGGCGCTGCTGATACCTCAGATATAGACTGGAGCGCTGTTACATTGACACAAGTTGTAAATGCAGATTATCTTGCTAATGATGGTGATTTAAAATCAGCAGTCGTACTTCCTAACGCCGATGGATCAACTGTTTTTACTTTTACAAACACTAATCTTAGGTATTGGGGTATTCAATTTGAAGGTAGTACTACAGAAGGATCAGATACGTCTAAAGCCGCCCTTTTTGATGGCACGACAGATTTAAAAATTGGATGTATTCAAATGGGGGCTTTTTATGATATGCCTCATTCGCCTGATATGACATTAGCAAGATCAATTAACTTTGATCAAAATAAAATATTTAAATCGTTAGGTGGTCAAAAATATGGACTTAGTACAAATCTTGGTAAGCATGCCAGCAGCACATCTAAATCACCATTTTTGACTACTGCTACAGCTTCTGATTCTTTTATGGGTAGAACGTCTTATGATTTAGCATTTAGCTACATTCAAGATACCGATTTACTTCCAGCAGAATACATAAATTTATCCTCCTTGCATACATCTACAGATAGAAGCTTTATTATGGATGTTTGGAATGTAACGATGGGCAATTTATTGCCGTTTACTTTTTCTGTAGATAATAGCTCTGCTGGAACAAATGCTGAGTCTGAATTGATATTTGCAAGGTTTGATTCAAGCTCTATAGATATGAAGCAAATAGCTCACAAACTTTATAATATTAGATTAAAAATTACTGAGGAACTATAAGCCCAGCGGCGCGTTTAAACGGATTATCCCTCCGCCATTTTTACGTGCCAAAGGGCTTTACTATTATTTTTAAAAGCTCCATAAGTACTAGGCTAACACATAAAGCGATCAAATACATAGCGCAAAACGCTCCTAACGTATCAAATAGTTTATCTACGCAGTTCATTATTTATTTCTCCAATGATCTTTATGTACTTTTTCATAATATCTACCTAAATAATACAAATCATTTTTCATATCAAAACCAGCATGGGCATCTTTCCATAATTTAATTAGATTATAAAAATTCCTATCTGCTTCTGTAGTCTCAGGATGATTATAATCAATATCATTATATATTTCCCATATAGTGCAGTTATTAATATTCTTTCTATCTTTATTTAGTAACTTCATTATTTTCCCTTTTTCTAAAATCCAAATTCTGCTTTTGTTTCATCCATCATTCGCTTCCGCGCGTGGTGAATTTCATCAGGACTATACCATTCATCATAATAATCACTAATTATGCAGCACTCAGCATATATTTTTGGCAACTTATAAAGGTTCGCTTTTACATACTTGCCATTATGCTCAATGTGACAAACCTCTCCCCAATGAACAAGATCACCATTATCTTTAACATAGACACACCCATAATCAACAAAAGGGATTTCATAGCCTTTCAACATATCTATTATTTCTGATTTTTTCATTTTATTTCTCCTTATTTTCTTTAACTAACATCATAACCTATAACAATTCTAACATATATTATATATACATGTCAAGAAATATTAAAAAATAATATAACAATTATTTTACTTGTTTTATTTGTTATATGTTTTATAGGTTGCAATATGATTATATACGAAATAATAGCAAATATCTTTATACTGGCAATATCAATAGTGCTGCTGGGCGTGGGATCATTTGTCTTTTATATTTTAATAAACGAAATACTAAGGGGAATCTATGGAAAATAAACCAGTTACAGGGTATAGGCTGCAAATTATCGGCCTTGATCCTGATTTAAGGGCTAACTTTCTTTCTTTGTGTAAAAAGAATGGAATTAGTGGATCAGGATTATTGAAACAGTTTATGGCTGATTATGTAAAACAGAATGCTTGAGCCAAGTAAAAAACGAACAACAAAAGTAAAGCAATATATGGATCGCGTATGTGGCTTATTGCAAAGAAACTCATCGAGAGACTTGCCAATAAAATCATATATTATACAGCGGACTTTTGATATTTCTGATATTGTAGTTCGTCAAATAATTGGTAAATTAAGAGATAAGGGGCATCCAGTAGCAAGTGGAAAATCAGGCTTTTGGTATGCTCGGAATGCAAATGATTTACAATCAACAATAGACGAATTGACTGATCGTATGAGTGTCATGAGTAGGCGAAAGCAGATGCTGTTAAAAGCTCAGAACAACCTACTTGTAGAGGCTGATGGTCAATTAAAATTATTATAGGAGGGAATATGTCCACAAATAAAGAAGTTAAGGATCAGCTGAGGGCGGCAACGCCTAGTGATCGCGTTAAGTTTAGAATAGGTAGAAAATATGCTCAGAATAAAAGAGCGCACATGCTGGCTTATGTAGATGCTAGGTACGTTCAAGATAGGCTTGATGATACTGTTGGTACAGAGAATTGGAGCAATAGTTTTGCTGTCATAGATAATACATTATTTTGCTCTATTACAGTTAATTTTCCTGATGGAGAATCTGTTACTAAGTCTGATTGCGGTACTGAATCAAATGTTGAAAAAGAAAAAGGTGAAGCATCTGATGCGTTTAAGCGCGCAGCTGTAATGCTTGGTATTGGAAGAGATTTATACGAAATTGCAAATAAATTTAATATGCATGCTGATTTAAATGATGCTGGCTATCCGCCAAATAATTGGTCTCCGCAAGGCTGGGGCGATCATAACCACAAAGAACAACGTCATGTTCAGGCTGAAAAAGAGCCTACTTCTCATAAGCCCCAGCCGACCATCAAAAAAGAAGAGCCTGTAGAACAAGAGAAACAAAGCGATTTACAAAGCTTTGCCGATAGTATAGTTGAGAAACATGAGCCAAACGCTCCTGATGACACCGCTGTAAAGCCTACTTTTGTTAATGAAAAACCTATGCCAAAGCAAGAATCTAATACTGAATATGTTACGATTAAGAATTTGAGGTTAGATCATGAAACTGAGAAATCAAGGTTGTTAGTTCCAAGTACTATTGCAAAAGGTTCTGAAGAGGCAAAAGGAAATACTTATTGGCTTACAAAGCAGCACACAAAAGAGCTTATAAGAATGAATAGCGGATTATATACAGCTATAGTAAAAGAATGGATTATAAAAGAAAAGCCTTATGAGTTTGAGCCTTTTGATCAAGAAGTTGTTCATAAAATGATTGAGGAAGAGTCGCAAAAAGATCAAAATGATCCGCCGTTTTAATATAAGTGGCAAGAGGGAAATACATCATCGTGCCTGCTGAGGTTAGGTACAACAAGCAACTGGCCGCTGGTGCGAAGCTGCTCTTTGGTGATTTGGCTGTGTTAGCTAAAAACAAAGGGTATGTATTTGCTACCAACGGCTATATTGCTAAAACAATTGGCTGCACAGAGATCACTGTAAGCAATTGGATCAGTCAATTAAAGAAGTCAGGTCATGTTTCTATAAAATACAATCCACATAGGCAGATATATGTCAAAAGTTATAGCAAAAGTTGATTTAGACTGGGATCATACAAATTCTAAAAACTGTTCGATCAGCAGCACGTATTTGCCTGATGAATGGAGAAAGTCTTATTACATAACTGGTATGCCTATCGGTTATTATTTACAATTCACATACACGGAGGAATAAATATGATATCAATCGGAATAGATGTTGGTAAGAGCGGCGGAGTAGCAATTATCGACTCAATCAAAAGTGAAAATGCACCTATTACAGCGGTTAAATGTCCTGAAACAGTTGCTGATATGAGCAAATTGATCACATGGCACAAATGGGATTGTCGCGATCTATTATGCGTTATCGAAAAAGTACACAGCATGCCGAAACAAGGCGTAAAATCAATGTTTACATTTGGCAAGAACTTTGGCCAGTGGTTAGGTATCTTAGCAGCGTTTGAGATACCCTATATTGAGGTCACACCGCAGAAATGGATGAAGTACTATGGAGCTATGCCTAAAGATAAAAAGGAGCGTAAAACGCATTTAAAGCATTTGGCACAATCTTTATATCCAAGTATTAATGTAACTTTATATACAGCTGATGCAATATTAATGGCACATTATTGTAAACAAGAGCTGAATATATGAAAGAAAGATACTTTAAAAATTGGAAGTACGGAATGGATGCAGATATTAATTGTTTGCTGGCAAATGAATTATACATAAAACACAGGAGAGATTTATTCAGAAAGCATAAAAATGGTTGGTGGTATTATTATGGTAATAAGCAAGGCCGTAGTAGGAAACAAGATGGCCATGTTGAGTATATGAGATCTATAGTAATTGATTATGAAGGATAATATAAAAGAACTGATCCAGCTGCATGCTGATGATCCTATTAAATTAGATGATGAATATGATAATTGTATTGTTGGCGTTCATACAGATGGGATGCTTGTATATGATGCTTTAAAGATCATTGATGCATTACAGGTTATTGAGCAGATGACAGAAGATGAGGCAGTGGAACATTTCTATTATAACATTGAATGCACCCAGCATAGCGGTGGCAGGCCTATCTACATATTTACAGAGTAAGGTATACCTATGGAATTAAGCGAGTGTTGTGATGCTAAGATCATATATAGCGATATATGTAGTGAATGTATGCTGCATTGTGGTATCTATGAAGAGGAAGAAGATTAAAGGGTTAAGCTGCTGAGATAATAACTCAGGGTATTGATGTAAGCCATGCTTGAAGATCAGAACAAATGTTAATCAGTTTAGCCCTTAAAAGTTATCCACATAGTTATACACATAGTTTAAAGAAAAGTATAAATAGGTTTAAAAGAATTTATAAGGCAGCCTTAAAGAAAACTTTAAACATATATATATAATATATAAATATAATAAATAAATATATATTTAAGCAGATCAGAATTGTGGATAACTACTTAGTTAATAGCTTTTGTCTATTATTATATATCTTTCTAAAGTGTTCTATTAACTTCTCTAATCTGTTAATAGGTACGTCTTGCAGACTCTTATCTCCAAACCATGTATGCTTTATTAACCATGTATCTTGTATTCCTAAATGATATTGTGCTAATGCGTATTTCTTTATTAATTGATCTCTATATGTATCTATTTCCATATATTAAGTTAGGTTGTTTAAACGTTTTAAATGTCTTGATTTATCGGTCATTAACACGTACGGAGTGCTTTTTTTAAAGCTATTATTATATGTCATTATAACATATTATAACTATTCTAATTATTTTAAAATACTATGTCTTTATATTGTTATACTTACAAGATATGTACATGGCATATAACATGCATTATGTATAATAGAGGGTGTATGGGGGTGATTGTACTATTGCCTGTGTGGGTAACCCAAATGCACAATATTAAAATATAACGTCAATTGAAAATGAACTTTTTTATAATTAAGTTATGCAACGTCAATATATGAGTAATAAAGAGAATCTAAGAATAAAGAAGATATCTGAGATCAATGTTTTGATTGAGGTTTTGACGTTTTATAAGTACAATAATAAAAGAAAGATCATACTGGAAGAGAATATTGATGCCTTATTATCTAAATGCGCTGAATTACAGCACAGGATGTTAAATGAGTAGTTTACCAGCCTATATAAAAAAATTAACGCCTATGCAGCAGCTAACGTGCGAAGTAATGGCTTCTAATCCTAATATTGGTACGAATGAAGTTGCTAAGATGGTTAATATTAATCCTGAGACAGTAAGAAAGTATAAAAGAAATCCTCAGTTTAATGATGCTGTCTATAATCGTTTTATGGAAATATCAGGTGGCCGTTTGGTGCATGTCGTTGATTCTATGATCCGCGAAGCTTCGGAGGGAAACGTACAGGCGGCTACTTTGATTTTAAAGCACTACGGAAAATTAGAAGATAAGATCACATTAAGAATTGAAAGCCCATTTGAGAAGTTTTTAAAAGTGGGTGATTTAACTGAGGCGGTTGTTGAAAATGAAGAAGCAGCAAAAGATGTTGCTAGTGAGTTTATTGGCGTAGATGTTGATCAGCTGCCGCCTCGTAATCCAGTTAATGATCAGCCGATCAAGCGCACGCGCAGCGAGAATAAAAAATTAAAAGAAATTAAACAAGAGAGCTACCAAGAAGATCACAGAAAAAAACGTAGAAACGAAGCTTATCTGTT
>CENI01015014.1_pt1 | contig 12096 bp, 19 predicted proteins | sample 530161 | NCBI WGS metagenome assembly CENI01 (sample SAMEA2591107, study PRJEB7988) | marine metagenome | isolation source: saline water (ENVO:00002010), including | reverse complement strand
GGCAAGCCATTTCTACTTAAAAAGAAAGGTGAGATCGTAACGCCTGCTGAAGGCTTTACAATCTTTGCTACTGCTAACACAAAAGGCAAGGGCTCAGATGATGGTCGTTATATGTACACCAATGTGCTTAACGAGGCATTTCTTGAGAGATTCCCTGCTACTGAAGAGCAAGATTGGCCTTCAAGAAAAATTGAGATTAATATTCTCAAAAAAGAATTGAAAGGTCAAGATGATGACTTTGCTGAGAAGCTTGTTATCTGGGCTGAAGTTATTCGTAAAACATTTGAACAAGGTGGTTGTGATGAGGTCGTTTCGACTAGACGATTGGTTCACATATCAAGAACCTTTGGTATTTTCTCCGATAAGTTAAAGAGTATATCTAAGTGTATTAATCGTTTTGATGATGACACTAAGGCTACTTTCTTAGACTTGTACACCAAAGTGGATTCTGGTGCTGATGCTGAATCACTTCTTACAGCTGATGAAACTCCCGAAACTCCCGAAGCTGATGAGGTGATTAATATATCATCATAACCACCGCCTTTATAAGGGAACGAGCAACCCCTTTAAGTGTTGCTCACTTTAACATGGAGATGTTTATGTCAACCGAGAGCAAAATCATAACGTATCTATCTAAAGAAGATGGGTACAACACGCTCACCGCTAACCAAATGCGGTCTAAATTTGGTGTGAAGAATCCATCTGCAATGGTGGATACGCTAAGAAAAAAGGGGTATGCAATATACCGCAACTCTAAAAAGGCGGCGAACGGTACCAAGGTTAATTTCTATCGCCTAGGTAAACCAACCAGAGCAATGGTAGCTGCTGGGGTCTTGGCACTAAGGCAACATGGCGTCAACGCTTTTGCCTAAAAAAGTTGTATAACTTTTGGAAGGGACTAATAAATAGTTATTAGTCCCAACTTTTTTATGGAAATATTATGGAAATTCAAGTTAAAGTAGATGAGCTGAAGAAGCACAAAGTTTTTATCGCCACACCAATGTATGGTGGTATGGCACACGGTCTATACATTAAATCATGTTTAGACTTACAAGCAATAATGAACAAGTATGGAGTGGAAACTAAGTTTTCATTTCTGTTTAATGAATCACTAATCACAAGAGCAAGAAATTATTTGGTAGATGAGTTTTTAAGATCAGAGGGATTTACTCATTTACTTTTCATTGACTCAGATATACATTTTAATCCACAAGACATTGTAGCATTATTAGCTATGAATAAAGAGGTGTCTGGTGGGCCATATCCAAAGAAATCAATCAATTGGGGTAACATAGCTCATGCAGCTAGAAATCACCCAGACTTAGATCCAAAAGAACTTGAAGGACTGGTTGGTGAGTATGTGTTCAATGTAGTGAAAGGAACTCAACAATTCCAAGTTACAGAACCATTAGAAGTAATGGAAATTGGAACTGGTTTCATGTTAGTTCAGCGTCAAGTATTTGACAAAATGAAAGAAACATACCCTTACATCAAGTACAAACCTGATCATGTTGGCCAAAAACATTTTGATGGTTCAAGATATATTCACGCATACTTTGATACTGTAATTGATACCAAAGATAGTCCAACTGGTGGTGGTTCAGAGAGGTATCTAAGTGAAGATTATATGTTCTGCCAGATGTATCGTAAAATGGGTGGTAAAATATTCTTATGCCCATGGATGAAAACACAACATATTGGCACTTACGCCTTTTCTGGTAATATGCCATCTGTTGCACAATATACTGGTAGGCTATGAAACAAATAGAGTACAAATATAATGAAGAGGTTTTGGTCAATGAATTAAAACAGTACATTGATAAAACATACGGTGAACATTACTCAAAAGATAAGTTTCAGGCAACTGAATTTATTATTGATAGTGGTCATGGAGAGGGATTCTGTATTGGTAACATTATGAAGTATGCACAAAGATACGGCAAAAAAGGCGGATATAATAGACAAGATCTTCTAAAAGTGTTACACTATGGAATAATAGCATTACATAATCACGATTTGACTAGAGGAAATGATAATGAAACTAAGTGATAAAACGCTAGGCGTTCTAAAAAATTATGCAAACATCAATCAAGGTTTAATGTTTAAGAAAGGTAAAGTTCTCAAGACTGTATCTTCTCACAAAAACATTTTATCTGAAGCTAAAATATCAGAAGATATACCGGCTGATTTTGGTGTTTATGATCTCAATAACTTCTTATCGGTGGTATCTTTAGATAAAGATAATCCATCATTTGAGTTTGATGACAAACACGTTGTCATTGTTGGTAAGAAAGGTCGTTCAAGAATCAAGTATAGATTCTGTGAGCCAACTATGATTGTTTTACCACCAGAGAAAGACTTTGTGATGCCTGCACCTGAGATTAAGTTTACTCTCACGGCTGAAGACTTTGACTGGATTACAAAGGCAAGTTCTGTTTTGAGTTCACCACATATTGGTATTGAATCTGATGGTATCACAGTTGATGTGGTAACTTTCAATACTCAAGATGATAGTGCTCATACAGATTCACTAGAGGTCGCTAAAGGTAACGGTGATAAGTATCGTATGGTATTCAAAACTGAAAACCTTGTGAAAGTGATGGCTGGTAATTATGAAGTATCAATATCATCAAAGGGTGTTTCACAGTTTAAGAACAAAGATGTACCTTTGACTTATTGGATATCTACTGAAACTGGTAGTAAATACGAAGCGAAAGGTAAATAATGGCTACATTCAGAAAGTTTAAAAATGCTTTCAAAGGTAATTTAACGGAGGATATATGGATTAATATTGATCATATTGTTACTGTTTTTGAATCTCTCAATGCAGATACAGAAACAAATGAAATGAAACCATCTGTTACATTATTCTCAAAAGATGGTATGAATTGGCAAATTGATGAACCTATCAATGAAGTCGCTAGAAAATTGAGCGGTGAGCCAGTTCAAGATGGTATGAACACACATTATCAACAGCGTGTATCTGATGCCAAAAAAATTGATGATTTAACTAAAACTTGATTATGATTTATTTTGTGAGGAGTTCCCATGGAACATTTATTATGGACAGAGAAGTATCGGCCACAAGCCGTTGGAGATTGCATACTACCTGATAGACTCAAGAAACCTTTTCAAGAGTATGTAGATCAAAGTAACATACCAAATCTATTACTAAGTGGTGGTGCAGGCGTTGGTAAGACGACCATTGCAAAGGCCATGTGTAATGAGATTGGTTGTGATTCACTTGTCATTAATGGTTCTGATGAATCAGGTATTGACACCTTTCGTGTAAAGATAAAGAATTATGCCTCATCAGTTAGTCTAGCTGGTGGACGCAAGGTCATCATCATAGATGAGGCAGATTATCTCAACCCTAATTCAACTCAACCTGCTTTGCGTAATGCGATAGAAGAGTTTGCGGGTAACTGTTCGTTTATCTTTACTTGTAATTTCAAGAATCGTATTATAGACCCTTTACATTCAAGGTGTGCTGTTGTTGACTTTACACTCCGAAATGGAGAAAAAGCCAAGATGGCATCCAGTTTTATGAAAAGAATTACAAAGATACTCAAGGATGAGTCTGTTGAGTATGATGATAAAGTGATTGTTGAACTTATCAAGAAGCACTTTCCAGATTTTCGTAGAGTGATTAATGAACTGCAAAGATACTCACAGTTTGGTAAGATTGATGTTGGTATTCTATCACAGCTTGGTGATGTACCAATTGAAAAGATTGTTGGTCATATCAAAGATAAAAACTTTGGTGAAGTTAGAAAGTGGGTCGCTACAAATGATGTAGATTCAAACACACTCTTTCGTAAGTTATATGATGCACTCTATGAGAAACTCAAATCACATTCAATACCAAAAGCAGTTTTGATACTGGCTGATTATCAATACAAGGCTGCCTTTGTTGCAGACCAAGAAATCAATACAGTTGCTTGTTTAACTGAACTGATGGTTGAGTGTGATTTTCAATGATCTATGATATTATAGATTGGATTCGGCGAGACTATAAAGTAAATAGATTTCGTTTTATTGTAGAGTTTACTGCATGGCTGATGAGTATTGGTTGCACCATTCTCATGGCCGCCACAGTTCCAAATCCACCATTTCTATTACTCTACCCCTTGTTTATTGTACAATGTAGTATGCTTGCTTGGGCTGCACACTCAAGAAATAGTACAGGTATGTTTGCTAATTATATGTTGATTGTGATTATAGATATAGTTGCATTGATAAGGTTATTAACGATATGATAGAATTTGATTACGATATAGACTATAAGAATACATACTTTAGACCAAACGATAGTAGATACCGTATTGGTAGAGGTGAACAAGGTGTGTTACTGGTTCGACCATATACAGATGTTATATGTCAGCATTGGAAGTTTAAGACACCAGTAATCGCTGAAGAGAGTGCCGGTAAAATATATCAAATGTATGAAGTCTACAAAGAAGAAAAAGATTTTGTTGGTATGGATATGTGTCGTAAGTTTCTTGAGATGGGTTTCACGAGAGCTAGACGTTATGCAAATCACCGAGATGGTAAAAAATATAATGAAGATGGTAATGTCAAACCACAGGAACCAGATGCACTCACTTGTGATAAGGCTATATCAGCCAGAATATTCAAAGAGTGGAGAGATAGAGTAACTGCTGATGATGTATATCAAACTATGAGAAAAGAATGGAGATTAAATGAGTCCCTTTGATTTTGTAAAACAGATACTACAAGGTAAGAAACAACTTATTGTTGATGATGTTACAGAAAAAGAATATGTGCCATTTCTGGTGAATCGTTCTTTGAGTTACCACAAAGATTGTGTGCTCTTTGCAAATGAGATAAACCAGAGACATTTTATAGACAAAAAGATGCAGAATGACTTTTTACTAAATACAGTTAGATCACAAAGAAGAACTTTTGCAAAGTGGTTAAAACCGGAGAAACGTGAGAATGTGGACTATATAAAGATACTTTATAATATGTCAGAAACAAAAGCACAAGAAGCTCTCAGAATACTCCCAAAAGAACAACTAAAAGAACTAAAAGAAAGGGCCGATACCGGAGGCACTAAGAAATAAAATGGTAGACTTAACAAATTTTATAGAAGTTACACTCAATGAACAGGACGATTTCCTGAAAGTAAGAGAGACTCTCACAAGAATTGGTGTATCTTCCAGAAAAGAAAAAGTATTATATCAATCCTGCCATATACTACATAAGCAGGGAAAATATTACATTGTACATTTTAAAGAATTGTTTGCACTTGATGGTAAGCCATCTAATATATCAGAGAATGATATACAAAGAAGAAATGCAATAGCTAAATTATTGGAGGAGTGGGGATTACTCAAGGTTGCTAATATGGACCGAATTGGTAATAATGTTGCCCCATTACACCAGATTAAGATTATATCTTTCAAGGAGAAAGATGACTGGGATTTAGTGGCGAAATACAACATCGGAAAGAAAGCCGAAGAGGTTTCGTAACTAAATAAAAAGTGTCGCCAAATGGGACACAATTGTTTAACTTGCTTAAAAGGAGATTTAAAATGGTAGAATTCGCTTTCGGGCCACACTTGGCTCATTCTACACTCGGTTTTGAAAGAATATTTAACGACTTGGATAAAGTGTTAAATGACCGACAACAACAATCAACATTTCCACCACACAACATACTCAAGGTTGACAAAGATCATTATGTCGTTGAGCTTGCTGTTGCTGGTTTTGGTAAAGATGAGATTGACATTACAGTAGAAGATAACGTCCTTATCATAAAGGGTGTGAAGAAAGAGAAAGACGTTGAAGGTGTTGAATATATCCACAAGGGTATAGGCACACGTTCATTCACTAAAACTCTTACAGTAGCTGATACTTTAGAAGTAAAGGGTGCTGAATTTAATAATGGTATTTTAAGGGTTGGTCTTGTGAATGTTGTACCTGATCACAAGAAGCCAAGAAAGATTGAAATTGGTAAAGACCTGAATTTACTTGAGCCAAAACTTTTACAAGAAGAAGCTAAGTAAGGGGTGGGGCTTTATGCCTCACCTTTTTTTGGAGATTATATTATGTTAACAAGAAAACCAAATGAGAATTATAAGATGTCTAAACTAGGTAAGACCTTTCTTGCCAATTTAGATGGTGAAAAAAGAACAATATATAAACAGATGATTATACAAGCCGACAATAGTTATGGTATTGAACGTAAAAAGAAGAAAGAAACTAAGTGAGTGCTTGTTTATTTCCACATTTTCATAAACCTTTTCCATACAATCAAAACTCAACTTGGATAAAACCTTGTTATGTTGATGATGTAGAAATAGGCAACAATTCTATTTACATTGATTGGATTTTTGATGACTTATATCAATATTATGAGGTAGAAGGTGTTTCAAAAGAGGACTTTTTAAGAGCCTTTGGTCAACAAGCGACAGAGTATTACCTTTTAAAAAACACACCAGATTATGTTGATTATATTGGTTGTGTAACATATAGGCGTATGCTTTGTTTTAGACCAGAGATACCAGTATATGAGAATCAAATTAATATGCCATCAAGTGAGGCTGTAAAACTCGGTACGGAAGAAGAACTAAAAACTTTGATTCACTATATGCACTTTAATGAAGTGATTACAAATCGTTCAACTTTTCTACGAGGTTCAGTATCACAACAATATCTTGAATCACAACCACCAGAATATTGGTGGTTATTTCATAAGGCAATTCAAGATTTATTTCCACACTACGACAAATATTCTTTACATTGGTTTGATGAGAGTGTCATACCATTTACAACAAACTATTTTTTTAGAAAAGAATTGTTTTTAAGATATGCTTCAGAACTCTTCCAGATACTTGAATACATATACCAGAATTGTTCTAAAGTTTATCCAACTAAACAACCAGGTGACCAATTCTCAGAGCTTTTGCCTTGGAGATATCCTGGATTTATTGGTGAAAGATTTTTAGGATTTTTCATCAATGCAAATAAATTAAATAAATTAGAAGTGCCTTTAATATTTTTACAATAGGAGAAACAATGAAGTTATCAAATAATTTTTCGTTGAAAGAAATGACTAAGAGTCAAACAGCAACAAGAAGAGGTATTGATAATGATCCGGGTGAAGAAGAACAAACTAATCTGCAACAACTATGTGAACAGGTCCTACAAAAAGTAAGAGACCATTTTGGCAAACCAGTTACAGTAACATCTGGCTACAGAAGTCCGGAACTGAACAAAGCAATCGGTGGTTCTACAACATCAGACCATTGTAAAGGTATGGCAGCTGATATAGAAATCGCCGGTGTACCAAATCACGAACTTGCGGAATGGATAAAAGATAACTGTGAGTTCAGACAACTTATACTTGAGTTTTATACACCAGGCATACCTGATTCTGGTTGGGTTCATGTATCATATGATTATGAAGAGAATGAAAAGAAGGTAATGACCGCTATAAAAGAGAATGGTAAAACTGTTTATAAGGTTGGCCTCATTGCATAGTGGATTTCAAAGATGATAGTGATGTTTGGCAACAAATACCTTGGAAACATTTGTGGGTTTATGACAAGTTAATACTTTCAAAAAAGTTGGGCTACCTTTGTGGCCCATCTGGTATTACTGTGCCAACACCAGATGAATATGTGGTAAGACCAATTACAAATCTACAAATGATGAGTGTTGGTGCTAGTATACAACGGTTAGAACCTGGTGATCATGTAGAACCAGGATATTTTTGGTGTCAAAAGTTTACAGGCGAACATATTACAGTAGACTATTTTTATGGCAAACAAGAGACAACAGCAAAAGGTTACCCTAGAAAAGGCAGACTAGATCGTTTTGATAAATGGGAACTCATTGATAGAGAGATACCATTTCCAGAAAAGCTTGGTCTGTTATGGAACTGGATGCCTTGGATTAATATTGAGATGATTGGTGGTAATGTGATAGAGGTACATTTTCGGTATAATGATGATTTCAGAAATCATAAAGGCAAAGTAATCTACCCTGTATGGAAAGATGAAGATTTGCCCCAACCAGAGGGCTCAACGTGGTATAATAGTCCTTATCAAGATAGATTAGGATTTTGGGTAATATGAATACAAAAGAACAATTAATTTATATTAAAGTATTAACAAGTGAAGCCGAAAGGCTTAGAAAATTTATTAATAAACAAGAGGCGAAAGGTATACATGGGCTCGGCCACCTCAAGACAACGGCAGGTGTGTTAGAAGAGAGGGTTGACGTTTTGAAACAAAAGGTGTATAATACAGATTTGGGAGAATTATTATGAGAAAAAAGTGGCGACCAAACCCTAGGCAGGAGTTTGCTAAGCAAGTGGCTACAGAGTATAGATTACCTAGAGCCGAAAGATACGATATTGTCAATAGAGACTTTGACAATAAAGTTGAAGTAATCGGGTACGTTCAAGACCCAACTAAAGATATGAATGACTTTAGAGGTCGTGAGATGTTGTTCCCGAAGAGATGGGTCACCTTAGGTGTTTTTGCAAGTACACTTAAAGTGTCCTCTTAATGTCTAAACATTACACAAATGTTTTATGTCAAGGCAATTACATACTTTATCGTGGTGTCAACAACGGAAAGAAAGTAAAAGGTAAAGTAAGTTATTCGCCTAGTTTGTTTCTCAGGTCTAAAGGCTCAAAAAGTGATTGGCATGGTATTCACGGTGAGTCTTTAGATGCAATGAGATTTGAGTCCATTCGGGCTGCAAAAGATTTCCAAAGAAAATATAAAGATGTAGATAACTTTGATATCTATGGTATGGATCGTTTTGAGTATGCCTTCATTGCTGATGAGTTCAAAGGTCAGATAGAGTGGGATATAAAGAACATCAATATATCTTTCATTGATATAGAGGTCAGTTCAGAGTATGGTTTTCCCGACCCATACGAGGCACGGGCACCAATCACAGCTATTTGTATTCGTGAGTTAAATGGTAACTCAGTTGTATTTGGTTGTGGTGATTATGATTGTCCAGAAAATGTTAGATACATCAAGTGTGCTGAAGAAAAAGATTTATGCAAACAATTTCTAAGACATTGGCAACAAGATTATCCTGATATCATATCTGGCTGGAATACAAACTTCTTTGATATACCTTATATTATCAATCGCTTTCGTATGTTGTTTGGTGAAGAGTATGCAAAAAAACTTTCGCCTTGGAATAATATATGGGAAAGAAAAGTTATTCTAAATGGTCGTGAGTTAATCTCATATCATTTATCGGGTATCAACTCATTAGATTATATTGAACTTTACAAATGGTATGCACCAGGTGGTAAGTCTCAAGAGTCATACAAGCTAGATGCAATTGCAAATGTAGAACTTGGTGAAAGAAAGTTGTCATATGATGAATATGATAGCCTTCATAATCTATATCAAGAAAACTACCAAAAGTTTATTGACTATAACATCAAAGACGTTGACTTACTTTTGAAACTAGAAGACAAGTTGAAGTTGATTGAAATGGCAATCACTCTGGCTTATGATACAAAGTCCAACTTTGAAGATGTATTTGCACAAACTAGAATGTGGGACTCTTTGATATACAATCATCTACTACCGAAAAAGATTATTGTTCCACCTAAGAAGTTTAAGAAGAAGGTATCTGCGTTTGAAGGTGCTTATGTAAAAGAACCTCAGGTTGGTATGCACGATTGGGTCGCATCATTTGACTTGAATAGTTTGTATCCGCATCTATTGATTATGTACAATATTAGTCCAGAAACAATTGTAAGTAGTGATGATTATACGAGAGATATGCAAGAGGTATTAATGCAAGAAATCAATGTAGAGTCATTACTTGACCAAAAGATTGATACAAAGAAATTAAATGGTGTAACACTCACACCAAATGGCCAGTTCTTTAGAACAGACAAACAAGGTTTCTTACCAAAGATGATGGAAGAGATGTATGAAGATCGTAAAAAGTTCAAGAAACAAATGATACAGGCACAAAAAGATTATGAAAAGAAACCAAGCAAAGACTTAGAAAAACTTATATCAAAACTGAACAATCTACAACTTGCAAAGAAAGTATCACTAAACTCCGCTTATGGTGCATTAGGTTCACAATACTTTAGATTCTATGACCTACGACAGGCACTTGCAGTTACTTTAGCTGGTCAACTTTCTATTCGTTGGATAGAGAACAAATTAAATAGATACATGAACGACCTACTTAAAACAGAGGAAGATTATGTTGTTGCTTCAGATACAGATTCGATTTATCTCAGGCTTGGTGGGCTTGTTGATAAAGTCTTTAAAACTAAACCAGAAACTAGAGAGGCAATCGACTTCTTGGATAAAGTCTGTGATGGAAAAATTCAATCTTTTATTGATAAAAGTTATAAGGACCTTGCTGATTATATCCATGCGTATGACCAAAAGATGGTAATGAAACGTGAAGTTCTTGCTGACAAAGGTCTATGGACTGCAAAGAAGAGATATGTTTTAAATGTACATGATAGTGAAGGTGTCAGATATTCGACGCCTAAACTAAAGATTATGGGTCTTGAGATGATCAAATCATCAACGCCTTATGCAATTCGTGAAAAGATGAAAGAGCTTACTCAGATTATTGTTACCAAAGATGAAGATGAAGTTCAAGAGTTTATTGCAAAGTTTAGAGAAGAGTTTAAGAATTTACCACCCGAAGAGATATCTTTTCCTCGTGGTGTAAATGGTATGCAAACTTATATTGACCCAGCTACAATCTATAAGAAAGGCACACCAATTCATGTAAAAGGTGCCTTAATATATAACCATCATGTAAAGAAGATGAAACTAGAGAAGAAACACCCTATGATACAAAATGGTGAAAAACTCAAGTTTACATATCTCAAACAACCAAACCCAATGAAAGATACTGTTATATCTTTCCCTGTTCGTATACCAAAGCAGTTTGATTTACAGAAATACATAGACTATGATATACAGTTTCAAAAAGGTTTCATTGAGCCAATTAAGTTTATATTAGATTGTATTGGTTGGGAAATAGAAAAGAAAAATACATTGGAGAGTTTCTTTGAATGAAGTAGATTACACCGTAATGCCCCTTTTTAGCACACCGATTTATATAAAAGAGTATGTGCCTATTTCAAAATCAGAAATAAGTTATTTAAAATCACATGAATACGAGAGGATGATCTCAAAAAATGGTGATTATACCAAAGATAAATACGTTTTAGATAAGCCAGAATTAACTGATTTAAAAAATAATATTTTAGATTGTATTAATGAATTTACTTTTGGGGAATTAAAAGTTGGTGACCCAATTGAATTTTATATAACTAATTCGTGGGCTGTAAAACACCAAAAAGGAGACTGGGCTCATAATCATGCACATACAAATTCAATATTATCAGGTGTATTTTACTTTGATGTGAATGGTGATTCTGGTAAATTAAATTTTTCAAAAGAAGCAAACCACTTCACTATTTTTCCTATGCACATGGATTTAGGGTTCAAAGAATTTAATATATTAAACTCAAAAGTTTGGTCTTTTGTGCCAAAAAATAATCAACTTTTTATTTTCCCACCATGGTTGTTACATAGTGTAAGTAACAATGAATCAGACCAAGAAAGGTACTCTCTTGCCTTTAATGTTTATATAAAAGGTAAGATAGGTGCCCAAGAGTTTCAATTGGAAATAAAATGACACAAGCTATCTTACCTTTCCTCACAGCAATCGCCTTATCAGGTATTGCAGCTTATTATTCAGTTATAGGTTTAGCACAGATTTTTCCAGGTTCGTTTTGGCCAATAATAATAATGGGCACAGTATTAGAAATTGCTAAGTTGGTCACCGTTTCTTGGTTGTACAATAACTGGAAAGAAACAATTTTGGCTATGAGAATATATTTTGTAACAGCAATTATTTTGGTCATGTTGATTACCTCCATGGGAATATTTGGTTTTCTTTCAAGAGCTCATATTGAATCTAACATAGTAGTAGGTGCAAATTCCGTGCAAGTTAAACAGATTGAGCAAAGAGAAAATCTATTAAGAGAACGATTGACCTATCTGTATAGACAGGCAGGTGATGACCCCGAAAAAGTGGCAAGAA
>CENI01015827.1_pt1 | contig 12232 bp, 14 predicted proteins | sample 530161 | NCBI WGS metagenome assembly CENI01 (sample SAMEA2591107, study PRJEB7988) | marine metagenome | isolation source: saline water (ENVO:00002010), including | reverse complement strand
TGTATCATTTAAGGATATTGAGAAGGGCACTGAGCCCTCCTGCTTCACGATATTGGATTCAATTAGCGTTTTCATAGTAATAGTAGTTAGTGATTAGTAGCCGAGCCAATTAAGTACCTGCTGAGCTTCGTAGAAATCATTGCGTCCTAGGTCTTGATCAAACAGTGGATACTCCTCTAGTGGCAAGCCGTGCTTCCCTAGTAAATGAAGTGCTCCTTCTCTAGTAATGGTAACGCCCTCCGCGGATTCATAATAATCTATATTCATAATATTTAGTTGGTTTAACGGTGCTTTATTGCAACGTTATGCAGTTAGTGGATCAGAGTTTGACCCCTGATGCAACTATAAATGCAACTTTATTACTAGGGGGTAAATATGTGTCCTGATGGAAGCCTTTTGGGGCTGTGATGCATTTAGTCCAATAAGAATAAATAAAACACTCATACATAATAAAAACTGCATGACTTTTTTGCCACGGGGGGAGGGGGGTCAAAGATCAGCACCGTAAAAATCTATGTATTATAAAGTACCACATAAAAAAATTATGAACTCATACGGCATAACAATGATACTTATGTACCCCCCCTCTCTGGGGAGGGGGGAAATGATACGGTGCTAAATTATTATGATCAGGAGCAACCTTATGTATCACTTCATTAAGATACCGTATTATAAACTTGACTGTCAAGAATAAAGTTATAAAAAAGTGAGTATGCCATACACATACCAAAACAAATTCGATACAAAAGGTGAAGCTCGTATTAACGGAGCACAAGCTGAAGAAAAATTCAAGGATGCCTTAGGCATCTTTTTTTATGCAGGGGTACGGAAGTCCACCTTCCAAGAGGAGCTACAGCACGTGGATTACCATTGCAAGATGCAGTTCAAGGTAGATGTAAAAAGTATAAAGGATGCTAGTACAATATGGGTGGAGATCAAGAACGTACAGGGGAACAAGGGATGGCTGTACGGCAGTGCTACGCACTTCGCCTTCGAGAGAGAGAAGTACTTCGTTATGGTACGCAAAGAGGATCTTATAGAATTGGTTAAAAAGTTAACAACTAAAGAAAGGGTTCAGGATCCAAAGGACGCATTGTACAAGTTGTACTCCAGAACAAAGTACGGACGCAAAGATTTACTAACTAAAATATTACCCTCGGATCTAAGAAGTATTCCTCACGTATCCATAAGTAAATTGTAGTATGCCCAAGGACAGAAAGAAAGAGGAGCTCTTCAAGGAGATCCAGTTAGCGATACAGGAAGTATCGGATTCCAAGAGTGCTCTTAAAAAGAAGAGTCTTTCTAGATACAATCAGGAGAAGGTAGCGGAGATACTTTACTTGTATAGTATAGGTAATTCTCAGACTAGGATAATTGAAAAGTACGGGCACGATAGAAACGGTGTAGTTAGTATACTAACGGATTACGCGGATTACTTTGGTAAGTTCAAAGAACTATCTGGGCAGATAGCTGCTAGGAATTATATGAACATGAGTTCATTGGAGGAGGATCTTATACAGGCTGTACGAAAGAGAATGAAGGAAGGGGACTTGGAACCCACGTTCAGGGATCTCAAAGAGTTATCAATAGCGAAGGCGAACGCTTCTAGGGAAGCTCTAACAGCTAGAGGGGAAGCAACTCATATAAGTGAAGATAGAAAGACGTATACGCAGGATGATTACGATGCTACTATCAAGGCTGCTAGGGAGCGCATAAAGAAAGCGAAGGTTATAGATGCGGAGGTACAGGATGCCTAGGTCTGTTCTAAGTAATGACTATGATCCTATCTACGATCAAGTACGTGGTATACTTGGGGAGCACTTCGAGCACTTCTGTTTCATTGTAATGAATGATAAGGGAGAAGTGTACTTTGACTACGATCACTTACCCAGTGGTAGGATGCTTATAAATGAAATGCATCAAGAGGTACGCATGGATACAGTGGATGTAGATTGGGAAGATGGCTGGGAAGAGGAAACCGAAGAATAATGGAATTAGTATTTACCCCGCACCCCATCCTGCAAGCCCCAACGGATGAAGAAATAATACAGCTCGCGGAGGTGGATCCAACATTACTTGCGGAGCTGCATAGGGTACACGAGGGAACTATCAAGTCCTCTGTAGAGGAGCCCGTACGATACGGGTTTGATTTAGATGGATGGGAAAGAATACGCACTGGTCTACAGGAGTGCAATGAGTGCTTGACTCTAGGTGGTAACAGAAGTGGCAAGACTACTGGGTGCGCTAAGATAGTTATGCAATCCGTTATAGAAAGCACGGATGGTCATATTGTTTGTTTTTCTCAGAATGCAGATACATCTGTAAAGGTGCAGCAAGCTGCCATATGGGAAATGATGCCCAAGGAGTTCAAAAGAAAGACGAAGGGGATAGAGGGGTACATTAACTTCTCTATGCAAAATGGCTTCACGGGAAGTTCTTTTATATTTCCTGATACTAGGACGCGTGTGGATTTCAAGACGTATACGCAGTTCACCAATAACCAGACTATATTGGAGGGTTTTGAGTTCGGGTACAATGCACCCAATGGTTTAAATATAGGTGCTTGGCTCGATGAGTACCTCGGGGATTCAACTTTAGTCAATACTCTAAGATTTAGATTAGCTACTAGGGACTCCAAGCTATTGGTGGGTTTCACCCCCATTGATGGGTATACCCCATTTATCAATGAGTACCTAAAAGGTGCAGAAACACTGGAGGACAAAGAAGCGGAACTACTGGGTAATAGAAAGCTACCAGTACGTCAATATGCCCCAGATAGGGATGCTTCCATTGTTTACTTGCATTCGGATGAGAACCCTTTTGGTGGTTACGAAAGAATAAAGAAGGATCTTCTAGGTAGATCTCAGGATGACATAATGGTTCGTGCGTACGGGGTACCAGTGAAATCCATGACTACACTACTACCATTGTTTAATACTGAGGTAAATGTACTTTCGGATACAGAGAATAAATACGGTATGCGGTTCCCAGACATCAGTCAAAAGAACGCATATACTTGCTACATGGTTGTGGACCCCGCTGGGGCTCGGAACTATTCTGCGCTGTGGGCTGGCGTTGATGAGGATGGGTACGTTTATATACGAAAGGAGTTCCCAGATAGAGATACGTACGGGGAGTGGGCATTGTTCGGGGATCCCAAATGGAGATACGGACCCGCATCCAAGAAGATTGGCTTAAATGTACAGGGGTACGTGGAGCTCTTTGAAGAGATAGAAGAAGAACTCGGTATAGCTATATACGAAAGAATCGGGGACTCCAGATTCTTTGCGAAGGAGAACGAGAACAACGATGATCTATTTAGATCCTTTGATGAACTAGGAATGAATTTTGTTCCCAGTGACGGTAGAAAAGAAGAGATGGGTATCAGTGCTCTGGATGAGTGGTTCACCTATAACCCCAATATACCAGTGGATTCCGTCAATAGACCACTGTGCTACGTGCACGAGGAGTGCGGGAACCTAATTGATTCCTTAATTAATTACGGAAGCAACGGTAAGGCGGACGAAGCACTCAAGGACTTCTTTGATACTATTAGATATTTACGAATGACAAACGGTGGTGAGGGACCTGACCATGTAACAGGTAGACAATTATTATCAACAACTAGGGGAAGTGGAGGTTATTAATGCCAAAGAGAAGATTAACTGATATAGCAAAGGATTACAATATATCCTTTGAGCAAGCAAGTGACATTGCTTTTAATAAACTGGACGAAAGTGCGTTTACTGGTAAAGGTAGAAACACTTGGGTAACGGAGATGGGTCAAGCTATGCTGGATGATAACATCCCGCTTGAAATATCCAAGCCCAAGGTATACAGGGGTAGGGTACGGAACTTAGCACCCAACCCAAAGTTCGCTATTATTCATATAAAAGAAAAGGCTGGTTGCGTACCCGCAAGTATACCAAGAAAACTAATGGGAAAAATACGAAGGCAGCAAATGGTTCACATAGAAGAATACGAAGAGGACAAGTACATAATTATTATGCAAAAGATTGTTTGATGCGTATGATAAAATAGCTAGATATGCAAACAAGTGATATTTCAAACTCATTAACTTACATAACTGATGAGCCAAATGTTGATCACCTGCAACACGCCTACGAGCAAACGGTCAATGAACTAGAACCTTATTTTGATCTATGCCGTGATTCCTATGATAATCGTAGGAATTATTGGAATGGTAAGACTAGGGATCATCGTAAGCACGGAGCGGATGCTTTTCCTTTTGAGGGTGCTTCTGATATGGAGGCGCACGTTATTGATGAGCGCATTACTAGATTAGTTGCTTTACTAATGTCCGCCCTAAATAGGGCAAATGTTACTGCATTCCCAGTAGAAATAGGCGATGTACCTAGATCAAAGATAGTATCCAGCTTCCTTAAATGGATGATTAGTTCTGGGTACATTAATCGTTTTTCTCAGGAAATGGAACTCGGTTGCAACTATTTACTAGAAAGAGGTATATTAATTACGCACGTTGGATGGCAACGCGAGGACAGAAAGTTCTTGCAGTCCTTGGATCTAACGCAGATTGCACAGATTGCACCAACAATAGCTAAAGCTATACAGCAAGGAGATAAAGATGAATCCGTAGTTGAACTTATTCAATCTGGTTTCGAGGGAGTATCAGAAAAACGTGCAAAGAAAGCTATCAAGGATTTAAGAAACAATGGAACTGCTGAGTTGCCTATAGTACGCAGGGCAATAAATGCACCAGATGTACGTACACTTGCACCTGACCATGACTTTTTCTTACCCCCGTACGTTACGGATCCACAAAGAGCCCCGTATTGTTTCTGGAGGAGTTACTATACTCCACAGGAACTAGAACTAAAAGTAACAACGGATGGATGGGACTCTGATTTCGTTCAGGAAATGATAGATAAATACAGGGGTATAGATATACAAAGCATAGAGAAACAACAAGAGGGACAAAGAAGTAATCTTATATCGGACTACGGTTATGAAACAGAGGATTTAGTTGAATTAATCTATGGATACCAAAGACTAATCGACCCAGAGGATGGTTCAGAAGGGATATATTATACGGTATTCCATAGACTTTTTAGCGGGAATAATGATGCGCCCGCCTTTGCTATACATGAATTACTAAATGGATACGAAGATTATCCTATAGTAGTGACTAAACTTTCGGAGGATTCAAAGCGTCTTTATGATACAATGACTGCTCCTGATCTACTACGAGGAATACAAAATCAAGTAAAAGTAGAACGTGATTCCCGCATAGACAGGAACAGTCTCTCCACTTTACCGCCTATACTGCATCCAGTGGGTCAAGCACCTACGGATTACGGACCAGCTAGAATGATACCGTACCGCAGAAAGGGTGACTTAACATTTGGTCCTACTCCCCCACCACCAACTGGTTCCGTGGAGATTGAGCAAACCCTTCAAGCTCAAGCAGATAGGTTGATGGGTCTAGATGAAACTTCTTTGAGTCAACTCAAGAGGCAGTTCTTAGTAAACAAATTTCTAAAGCACAGCTCGGAAGTTGTAAAACTAGCGTACAAGTGCTACCAGAGATTTGGACCAGATAGTACATTCTTCAGGGTAACTGGTTCCCCAGATGCACAGACATTTGGCAAAGGGGATCCAAATGAAAACTTCGATGTAACTATATCGTACGATGTACTGAACACGGATCCCGAAACACAAGAAAAGAAACTTGCTCAGATTCAAGCACTTACACAACTTGACAGAAATGGTCGCATCAATGTAGATAATTTACTTGGAGTAATAGCTAATTCAGTGGATCCAGTACTAGCGGATATGGTTCTTCAACCAGCTCAGGAAGCACAGGAGCAAATAGTAAAGCAAGTTACGGATGACCTCGCTAAAATTTTTGCTGGTATAGAAATGCCAGCTAGACCAAACGGTGCTCAAATTGCAATGCAAGTTCTACAGCAATACGTATCTCAAGAAGATGTAGCTGCTAGACTGCAGAATGATCCAGCTTTCCAAGCTAGATTGCAAAAGTACCAATCACAATACGCATTTCAAATGCAACAAGCACAAAATGCCCAGATTGGGCGAATCGGTACTGAACCCGCAAAAATGGGTGAAGTAATGACACAAACTATGTAATGGAACTAGAACAAGCACTACAAGCACTATCAAATCACGAAGCATTCGCTAAGTTTATTTTTACAATACGGGATTTAAGGGAGGAAGCAATAGCTGAACTCCATAAAGCGGACTTCGATACTATGCACCAAGTAAGTGGACGTATACTTACTTATGATCAAATACTACAAATGTGTGACTACAACAGCATCCAAAGACGATTTGGATAGTATGTTATAATACTTTCATCGCAGTCGCTTGGCGTAAATAAGCGGTTTATTATGACAGAAGAAATCAAAGGTGCAGTCGCTCAGGCACTACAAGAAAATCAGAGTGGAAATAATATGTCTGTATCGCAACTTGCGAATCGCAGAATTAAACAACTTCAACCACTTGGTGAATCCGTAGAGGAGCCCCAAGTACAGGAAGAAGTTCAAGAGGCATCGGAGGAAGTACAATCCACTGAAGAAGTCCAAGAGGTTGCTGAAGAAGTAACCGCGGAGGCTTTGGAAGAGGATGAACCTAAATCCGAGGAAGAGGTTCTTTCACAGTACAACTTGGATGAAATGTCCGAGGAGGATTTAAAGGAGCTTGCGGACAAACTTGGGAGTCGCGCGGTTGCTAGATTTGGTGAGCTCACAGCTAAAAGAAAAGCTGCTGAGGAAAAACTTGCTGAACTGCAATCCAGTATACAAGAAAAGAAAAAGGATGTACTTCAAGAAGTTCAAGAAGTACAAGATAATCCGTATTCTAACTTGGGTACTATGCAGGACTTAAAAGATAAAGCCAAGGAAGTAAACGAAATTATTAGTTGGGCGGAGGATACGCTATTTGAAGCTGATGGATATTCAGCGGATGATGTAGTTACCGAAATAGAAGGTAAGGAAGTTACTAAAGCACAAGTAAGAAAAAGTTTACTGCAAGCAAGAAAGGCTAGGGATACATATCTACCTGATCAACTCAGTACTCTTCAAAAGAAAGAGAATGCTGTACAACTTGAATCCGCGTTCAAAGAACAGGCGCAGAAAGAGTTGGATTGGTTGCAAGGGGAAGATAATGATACAAGAAAAAGGTACGAATCCATGTTGCAGGATCAAAGGTTCCAGAAATTAAAGGAAACCGTGGATCCAGACATATCAGCTCAGTTACCTTATATCATAGCTCACGCAGCCAATAGCATATACGGAAGAAAGGTTATCAAAGAAAAGCCCAACAACGTAAGTTTAAATCCACCGAAGACAGGAGCGCAAGCAGCTCCAACTACAAGTCGCGCAAAGAAGGGAACCAAGGCTCTAGCTGACCTGAACAGTCGTTTTAAAGATTCAGGAAATAGAGATGATTTTGTCAAAATGCGAACTCTTCAATTACAACGTTAATAAATAAATATAAAATTCAATGGCTATTTCAGATACATTTGATCCATCAGTAGGAAGTCCTACTAGCTCCAAGGGTCCAAGTGTTTCTAATCGTGAGGACTTGACAGATGTCTTGACCATCCTTGCGCCAGAAGAAACACCTGCCCTTTCGTCCGCAAACAAACAGAGCGCAAGTTCTACATTTGTTGAGTGGACTGTCGATTCCTTATCTGCACCTAGTACCGATGGTATTAGTGAAGGTGCGGACATTACAGCATTTACAGACCAGTTTGCTAATCGCGCTCGTCTTGGTAACTATGTACAAAAGTTCCGTAGGGACTACATGGTATCAGACCTTCAAGAAGCGGTTGATTCAGTTGGTCCAGCTAAAGTTGCACAAGCGGAAGCTAAAGCAATTCGCGAGTTAAAACGCGATGTTGAAGCTACTATCCTTTCGGATAACGAGCAACAAGCAGAAACAGGTGCACAGCCATACAAACTTCGTGGTCTAGGTCAGTGGGTTGAATCCGCTGCCAACACAGGTGGTGCTGGCGTACCAAGTAATGTTGCTACGGATTACCTTCCTCCTGCTGCATCCATTGATGCTAATGGTGCTGCAATCACAGAGGCTCAGTTCAACACAATCGTTCGCTCAATATACCGTGTAAACGGTGAAGCAAACAACCTTGTTCTTATTGCTGACACAAGCCTTCGCAAGCAAATCGCGGACTTCGCACGTTTCTCTGCTGATTCAGCAGTGAGTGCAAATGCTGGTGTGCGTTCTGTAAATTACGATGGAATGAGCTCAACAATTAAGCTCTCCGTTGAAATCTATCAGTCGGACTTCGGTATTGTTTCTATCATTAACATGAACCCAGAAACAAACCCAGATACACTTGCTGGTAATACAGCACACGATCGCGGTTACATGATCAATCCTGACTACTACGGTATTCACGAACTGATCCCAATGGGCTCAACTCGCCTTCCAAACATGGGCGGTGGTGAGCGTGGTTTCGTTGATTGCGCATTGACACTCGGTGTTTATGCTCCAGCAGCGCACGGTAAAATTGTCTAACATAGGAGGATAATAACATGGCACTCGTATTAAAAAAAATCGGTAACCTTGAAACATTAGCTCAGGGTTACACTCACGAAGTTGAGTTCGATGCAAGCGAACTATCCGCTTCCACTGGAGCTCAAAGCACAGCAGTGCAATTCCCATCTGGGGGCGCACTTGCAGGTGTAATTGCTAAAGCAAGCATTCAAGTCAAAGAGTTAGTTACAGCAGCAGTTACAACTGGTTCCGCTGTTTCTGACGCTACTATCTCCGCTGGGGATGATGACGTTGACGGCTTTGTTGCAGTATCAAATTGCTTCACAGGGGATACAAACAATCAAGAGTACGTTAACACAGGAGCACTTCTTAATGGTGCAACTGCTACATCGCACCTTGTTTCTCAGTTCAACGTATCGTCCAATGGAACAGGCAATGGTTTCGGTAACGCATCAAAGGGCAAATTTAAGCTCCTAGTTGCTTACTACCCAACTGCTGGTTCTGGCATTACAAGCTAATTTAGCTTACTGTACTTATGGGGTGGTTGGGCTGATCTCAGCCACCCCTTTTTTGTTATGAATATACTGCACTTCAAAGAAAATAAAATAGACGAAAAAGAGCACTGCAAAGCTCTAGAGGATTATATTAATAAATCCCTTACGAACGAGAAGATGACTGAAAAGCATCGAGAAAACGTAGCACGCAAGGAAGCCAAGGACAATGTTGGTAAGACGCATCCCACTCTAGGTAAGTGCGTAGCTAATATCCCAGCACGGGATTACTTTAGGCTCGTTGCAAAGTACGGAAAGGATACCGTTTTATCCAAAGAATTTTTACAGTACTTCAATAAAAAGCACAAGGATCTTTCTCCCAATAAAGCATAATGCTACTAAGAGCTAATTCAGAATTGTTTGGAACTATAAAGGCTTTAGCTGGCGTAAATAATTTTACGAACAGTGAAAAGTCCATGCTAGTTTCCTTGACTGAACGCAGACTAAACATGGCGTACAACGCTTCCCCTATGTGGGATAGGTACATTGTAGTATCCGAAAAAAGGTCTATATCTAGCTTTAGTATATCTGGCATTACTGATAACGATGCGTACAACGCTGCGTACACAAAGTACGGGGATTACATTTATACTGGCACATCTACTAGCGATGCGTTTGTACCCATCGATCAAAGCGATTCTACTAATGGTCAAAATACAATAATTTTTTACAAGAACTCATCATCAAAGTGGGTTTGGGGACTAGCAACTTACAGTAAAACTACAGCGGGAGTTGTTACTATATCCGCGGGTTCCGTATTTGCTACTCAACAGGATACAGAAGAATACGCTTCTCCAGTTAGTGTACTAAATTGGGGTACATTAAGTACAAGGGGTGGAAACCTAGTGCTAGCTTCTTCGAATACTGTACCGTACAACGAAACACATGAAGTTTTTTCTTCTGGTACAGGCAGAGTTTTAAAAACAACAATTAATGATTTTATTCGAATACACAGGAGACAAGCATTTCTTAATAATTCCAGCACTGAATACAACTTTTATGCGGACTCCAATGGTGCTAATGTAATGAATAGTACTGCTTCCGATGCTGAAGTTTTTGTTACGTACAAAAAGAATATAGCGAGTACAAGCACTGGAAGAATACTCGCTTCTACAACTAATTTGGATTCAGGAACAGAAATACCCTCTGAGTTCTTTAGTTATACTGCGCACGGAGTATACGCGGATTTCCTTAGAATGGATGGTCAGCACGATAAGGCTGCTTTTGAGGAAGGGCAAGCTGAACTCTTTCTAGCAACGGAGCTTGAACGAATTGATATAATAAATAACAACAATTCCCTGAACCATAAATTTTCAACTTATATAAATACTTCATCAAGATAAAATCATGCCTAATTCAAACGTAGTTAATCTATACCCAGTACCCAATGATCAGGCTACTGTTAAACAAGCCTCCATTACAATACCAGTATCAGGATCAGGTGCAGTATTATTTACAACACTATTTGGTGCACTTGACGAAAACACTAAGTACGTTGTTCTTGATATTCATACATCGGACTGCTTTGTAAATTACTTTACTACTGCAACAGCAACCAATGGACATAGACTATATGCAGGTCGCAGTTATACTTGGAGTGCAAAAGCAGCAGAAGGAGCTTCATTTATAAATGCTTCTTCTGGTACAGTGGGTCGTATTGTAGCATCTGAATTTACCCAGTAATGTCCTCTGAGCTTCTAGGTTCCGCGGAGAACACTCTCAAGGGCAACCTCGGTGGTGCTTGGGATATTCTTAGCGGTTACGCGGATGCTTATACCGATTTAGGTATAGGCAAGCAGTTCGGTGGAGCTGCAGCAGCGTATTCACTACGGGACGTAGGAGCTATGAACGGACCAGTTGTCCGTGTACGCAGGGACAGCGATAACAGTGAACAGGACTTTCCTGCGAGTGCAGTAACTCAAATACCTGACTGGTGCAACCAAAGCGTAATAAAACCCCTTGATGTTCGTGAACTGAACTCAGGTGGATCAGGTGATAGGGATGGTAACTTCGTTATAGCCAAGGCAGCTTACTCCTTGCGTAGCCTAGGAGATCGTCAAGCTACTGTAGCAGCGACTGGAGATACAGTTACTGCTGCAAATGGCAAGTACGTTGTACAGGTACGTCGTTCATCTGATGATACCATTAAGTCCTTTACGGCTGATGAGGTATCCAATGGTACTCTTGAAAGTTTTGTAAATGAAGATGTAACTATATATCAATCAGATTTTTCAGCAGGAGTAAATGGATTTACCCAAACAAGCACTACAACCTTAACAGGTAATCAAGATGGGGTAAGCGATGAAGCTGGAACAACTAAGGATAATGTATTAAAAGCAGTCAAAGCATCAGATGCCCAAGGTTATATTCAAAGAGACCAAGGTGTTGTTGCTGGGTTAACTTATACTGTATCTGGTACATTTTTTGCACCAACATCAAACACTTCTGTTGATGGAATAATGATTAAGGACGGATTATCTGGTTCTGCACTTTCTGATTTTCCAAGCGGTTATTTAGTTTCAAGTGGAGTATGGACTGACTTTTCTTTTTCTTATACAGCAACAGCAAGTGGCAATCAAAGAATTAATTTTGGTATTAGTTCTTTAGCAAGTAACCCAACTTCTTCATCCACTGGCTCAACTGGAGATATATTCTATATATCTGATTTAAAATTTGTTGAGACTACATCTAACGGCTTCGTCCGTACTTGGTACGACCAAAGTGTAACTGACCAAGGTGGAGGTACAGGAACTGGTAATCACGCTACGCAGGCTACTGCTGCTAATCAGCCAAAGATTGTTAGTAATGGTTCTTTAAATACAGCTGGTGGATTACTCTTTGATGGTTCAAATGATGAACTTTCAGTAAGTGGCGAACCAGTTATTACGGCAGCAGCAGCTGGAACTTATAGTGCATTCAGTGTTCAGACTGTAGTAGCAGATGGTTCTGAAGCTGGGTATCTTTATGGTAATGCTTCAGCATCCAATGGTAGTTCTCTTTATGCTTCTGCAACTAAATTTACTTTGACTAATAAAAGTGCCGCCACCTTGGACAATATTGCTCGTTCAGCAGGTCAAAATTTATTATCAGCTGTTTACAATAATGGCGATGCTGGTTTATTGGTAAATGGTTCTGGCACTATGACGGATGCAGGGACATAT
>CENI01009565.1_pt1 | contig 12335 bp, 16 predicted proteins | sample 530161 | NCBI WGS metagenome assembly CENI01 (sample SAMEA2591107, study PRJEB7988) | marine metagenome | isolation source: saline water (ENVO:00002010), including | reverse complement strand
ATACTGTTCGCTTTCACCATATATGGATATTCGCATGTGGTCATTGTTGTAGTATTCACCATTCTGGTTAAATGTAGCAGAAAAATTATGGTCAGGAGCATACATTCTTTCTATAGGAATCACTCTGCCCTGCACTTTAGCAATACAAAATCGTCTACTATCACGTTCTTCAATGTGTGTGTCAAACTTACTGTTCTGCACAATTCCAGGAAATGCAATCCATTTAAATGAATTAAGATTGCAATTGTCGTTGGTGCATGTTTTAATGTCGTTGACTTGTATGACTTGGCCTATTTCATTTTCAATCAATTGTTTTGTTGCCTTAAGTTTAGCAATTTCACAGGATTGATTTTCTGTGATGTTAGGTCCAAAGTCGTGTATGCCAATGGCAGTGCCAGACCATGCTGACAGTGACCAAAGGCACACAACGATTGTGGTGGTTAATTTACTCAATGATGTCTGATTGAGCAAATGCTTCTTCGACGTCGTCTTGATTGATAGTCACCACACGAGCGGGTGGATACCAATCCGTCCTATCGAATTTCATTAATATGAAAGATCTATAGTGTGATCCTTCATTAAGCACCACTTTGTTTACTATAACATAGCCACCCATGTCCAACTCATCAATCACTGCTTGTGACATTTTAGTTGTCTGTTGCACTGTGTTACCTGAAACTACAGATCCAGAATCTTCAATGTATCTTTTGAAGTCACCATTGATGTAGTTCTGTAGTTTATCTGCAACCATGACCTTGGCGTCATGGATACCTTTGTCGATAGCGAACTGCATGTCTTCACTATGTCCTGTGGCAACTCCATACACCCATTCGTCATCCTTTGGATAATCAAAGAACCACTCGGGAACTTCACTGCCACCACGCAGTTTTACTGTATCAACATCTACGCCTTTGTTGATGTTCTTGTTCAATGGATTTATTGATGAACAAGCACCAAGCATCATTGTAAAGGCAATTATTACTAGTTGTTTCATACTGTTATTATACTATAGAAAGGTAATGTGTCAAGCACCAAAAAAGTCTTGATAAATGGGGATTTTTTGTGTGTATCTGCGGACTGATTGCACACTTTGGCCTTTTACTTCTATTGCATATGGTAAATCTTTGTAGTCTGATATGATTTGATCCACACTACTGAAAAACGCATCTGCTATGTCTTTGCGTCCTAGTTTGATCAATTCTCTGTGGGCGACTTTGTTTTTTGGTTTCTCTAGTTCTATTGCCGTTTTACCAAGCAGGTGAAAATCAATGAAATGATGTCCTGTGCTTTCCAGTCCCATTGCGTGTAGCATATCCAATTTTTTGTGTGCAGGTTGATTGCTGTAATTTATTAGATTGCCCGACACAACGGATGTGTCAAGTAAACCATAGGTCATTGCCACAGTGAGTTCGGGATTTTCTTTGTCAAAAAACAATGGCAATATATTTTCACATCCCATTGTTTCGCTGATGGTAGAATCCAATTGGCACCAATACAACACATCGTTTTCCCGCACCACAGAAGGTTTGTCTATGCCAGTGATAGTTAGAGTTTCTTCTAGTGGAAGATTTGTTTTTTTATAATACAAACCTATGATGTGCCATCTTCCTGGCAAATGATTTCCTTTCACAATGTTGGGATTCTTGTACCATCCTTCGGTCAGCACTGTTTCTAACTCATCGATTGTTGGGTGTGATCGAATCACGGTGCCAATACATGAGCCAATGTGTTGTTCTGCATATCGCAGTGCTGGTTCAAATTCTATGTTTGGCCTAAACAAATTTTTATTGATGCTGGTCATTTCGCAAAACACTTCATCAATGTAGATGTCATGAGCCACACAATATTTTAAAATTGAAAAACTATCAGTACCTCCTCCCAGAGCAAGTCGCAGATATTTGTGTTGTTTACGCAACTGTTTCAGTCTTGCCACTATGAGATTTTTGATGTATTGATGATTTAGGTTTTTAGGACGTCTGATATTTTTGATTGAGTCAATATATTCTTGATCAAACTGGTAACTTGGAAAATGGCCTGATTGCTTTTGATAATCAAATGCTTGCCAAATGTTATGGAAATGCTTGTCACCGCACTCATACCATTGATTGAACAATATATGAGAGCGGGACATAAAATAATTTTATGCTATTTTCTTTTCTTTTGCAAGTTCATTCACATCAATAAAAGACATGGTTTCATTTTTAACTAAGTTGTCAATCCATTCATTTCTTTTCACAATCAACATGAATGCATTTCTTGGTACTTCTGTAAGATTCTGTGTCTGATGTCCAGTAAGATCTGGATTAAAGACCAAGAATTGTCCTTTTTGCAAGTTGATAGACACATCAGAATCTGATGTTTGGAATTTATACCATGCACCGCCAGGTTGATCTGTGAGTTGGACAAATATTCTTAGAGTTTCACCAAACTTCTCAACGCCTCTTTGATTGTCAAAATCTGTGTGCATTGGCATGTGAACGCCAGGCTGTTGTTGGAATATTCTGATTCTTGTCTTGTCACATTCAAACCAGTCAAGGATTGCTCTTAACTTTGGTGAATTGTAATATGATGGTGTGTATTGACAGGTTGACGGATCTTCTTCGCCCCAAAATTGACCACTAATTTCAGTTGTGGTTGATTTTCCATCAGCACTTCTAAAAGCATTGTAAAGATATGCAGATACCAGTCCTTTGTCTTCATCTGTTTGAGCTGCTTCGTCGTGCTTGATCACTCTTTTTTTATAATCTAAAGCATTAAGTTCATCTTCCCATTCGCCTTGAAAAATGTAACTTGACGCATAGATTCCTGTAGTTGGATTGTATCCATTAGGCTTGTGATTGATGATATTTTCAATCTCACCTTTTTCATTTGTTTGTGTTTCAAACTTGTACATAGTTTGTTCTCCTATAGGTTTTTTCTTGCGACTAAAAGTATTGCTACTTTATAGAAGCTGGCCCACGCATTCAAGCATTGAGGTCATTTAATGCTTCACGTCTAAAAGGCGTTGTCTTGTATATTTACCTAACAACGCCCTGTGACATTTGACTAGTTTAGAGTTGCATTGACGGCATCAATGCCATCTTGGTCTAGCCATTTAATCCATACATCAGGATATGCTTTGAGGAACGATTCCACAGATTCTTCAGCAGTTTCTTGCTGTTCATCCATTTTTACGATCAAACTGTTGAACAAGTTGATGTCAATGGATCTTGTGCCTAGATACTGCATGACATCGCCATTTTGTGACATGTCACTTGATACCATTGTGTACAGAGTTGGCACACTGAAATCTGTAATTTTAGGTGAATCACAATCTTCCTTTTGGATACAATTGACCCAATGATCTGTTCCTGCAAATCCTTTGCCTGTTGGGATAGGTTGTAGATCGTACTTGCTAACCATGCCTGCTGGTTCCCAATAGAATCCAAACCAGTGATCGTCACTGTTGCCTGCCTTGCCAATACTACCGTCTAGGCCAACACCTGAACCTGGATCAACTATTTCCCAACCTTTTTCTTCTGCTCCATAGGCTTCTAAGATTTTTACTGTTGTGGTTGCACAACCCCACCCCACTGGACAGACATAAACTTTGCCGCCAAATATTTGAGGATTGTCTAACACATCTTCAACAGTTTTAAGTTCTGGATATGCTTCAAGTGTCTTAGGAAGCACATACCAATTTTCGCTAGCTCCACCTGAGATTGGCTCTTCGTTGGCAATAACTCCTGTGCCTCTTGCCAACGCATCGTCAACAATGCCTTGCACAGTTGATGCCCACAGTTCGCTGGCAACATCTGGTTCGCTTTTTTCTGCAAGGCTGGTGGCCAGTCCTACAGTTCCGCCTTGAATCATTTGAATATTACAACCATACACTGTTTCTAGTATATACTTGTCCAAGTGGCCTAAGAATGCCGCAGATGACCATGTCATTTCTGCAACAGTGATATCGCCACAAGTTGTGTCAGCAATACTTGTCTTAGATTGCAACATTAATGCACCTGAGAACAATAATGCCACCAACATTGCTAATGTTACTCCTGTTTTAGTCTTCATTTTTTCTCCTTATTGTATGTCCCATATTCTCAATATGGTGTGTGTTTGCTGACGAACAATTTGTTCACAAGCAAGTTTAGTCATTGCATACCATTGATGATGCTCTGACAAAGATGTAATATCAACATCTTGCACAGTAGGACCAAAAGGTATATCAATGATTTGATTTTTGTAGTCTTTGGCATTGACAAAATATTTGCCTATGTCTTGTCTGGACACAGGTTTAACTTCGTTGTCAGTGATGCCATACACCACTTTGGTGCTGGTGTAGACAATGTGGGCATTTGGAAATGCACGACATATTGTGACCACACCAGCCACTTCTTTTGAAAATGTTATGTAATCTCTGCGTGGTTGTTGTTTTCTGCAGGCTCTTGCAACCAGCCAAACAGTGTCCACTTGATCATATGAATCGGTCCAATCAACCACTTGATGTTCAAACCTGTGTCTTGCTGTGACTGGTTTGTATGCATCTTTGAGATGTTCACCAAGATAGCCTGTTGCACCTATCAACAGATTCATATGTCTAAGTTACCAACATAATGTACAATCAACACAGTGGCCACGCAAGCAATTGCAAGGCCAATCCATTCAAAAATGTTTCTGTGTTTCTTGAACCAATCAAGCATATTTGGCTCCAGTAATGCTCATTGAAAGTTTGAGACTCATGCCAGCATTTGTACTGAGATGATACACTTCCATTGGTATCTCCCACACGTCACCTGATTTCCATTTTGGCCAAAATGTATTGGCCATCTGCAACATGTGTCCCCAATGCCAGTCAGTGATCATCACAAGATATCTTTTCATGTCACCTATGTCACATTTTCTTGTGTCTGGATTAGGATTGAGATGCTTGTTGATTCTACACCATCCACCCAAATAGTCAAAGTGCCACGGCAAGGTTTGACCTGGCATGTAAGCCAATAGTCTCATCAGTGCTGTGTCGTAATCGATCTTGATGCTTTCGAAATATTCTTTGCCTAACAATTCCTTTAGTTTGTCATTGGAATCGCCATAAAGTCCCCAGTTGTATTCACAGCAGTTGCCTTTGTTGTATCCAACTTTGGTAGGCAATTCCAACGTGAACTCATTTCTTCCTGTATGATAAGGTCTTGCTTCATAATATTTTTTTTGACAAGTGTCTTTGTTGTCTTTGATGAATTGTATGAATTTGTTTTGATCAATAGGCACATTACTAATATAGTGTGGTTCTGGGTCACACTCGTCTGTTAGGTTTGCTCCTGTTTCTTCTGCAAATGCAATCCATTCTTTGTCAGGTCTGTGTTCTAAAAAAGTCCAAAGGTCAAGTTCTTGGCCTGGTCCTGGCATTTTAGAATTTTTAACATAATATTCAGGATCTGTTGGCACCCAGCCATCAGCCGCAACTATGTCTTTCATCTTGTAGTCTTTATTCTTTTCCATTGATTTCTCCTGTGATGGTAAGTGTTAGTTTTGGTTTGAATCCAGCATTGCCACTCAAATGCCATAGATCATTTGGAATGAACCAGGTGTCTCCAGGATTCCAACCGTATATCATTTTGTCGTGTACCTGTAGGAAATGACCCCAGTCCCATTCGCTGACAGCGACAAAAAATCTGTCTGGTGTGCGAGATGTTGCAAACATATTTTTGAAACCTTCTTTGCCATCAACATGCAGTGGCAAAATATGTCCTGGATTGTATTCCAACAATCGTATCAAGGTTTTGTTGGGGTCCAGTTGCAACTGTTCTAAATTTTTACTGCCAACAATATCAACCAGCATGCGATTGTGCTTGGGATCCAACCCCCAATTGGATTCTATTGTGTTGTGTTTGTTGTATCCCACCCAATTGGCACACGTGGCAATATGGTTAGAGTAATGATCTAGAAAAGGTCTAGGACGGAAGGACTTGACTGTGGCTTCTGATCTATATTTTTCTGTAAAAGATTCGAATGCCTTTGGATCAATATCCAGAGTTGTGTTTTTTTCGATTTGGATTGGTTGTTTTAGATCAACTCCAGCATCGTCAAGCAGTGTTTGATAGTAGTGGCCTTCTATTGCCATTTATCCCAACCTTCCCAATCGTCTACAAGTTCTCCACTCCAGTGAATAGTAATTTTAGGAGTAGGTCCTGAGTTGGCTGATCCATGATACACACCTGGTGTTAGATCCCACAGATCTCCTGCCTTCCATTGATTCATACAATGATTGCCATAATGGAAAAAATGTCCAAAGTCCCAATCTCTAGGAAATATCATGAAACGTCTTAGTCTTGTATAGTTTGCCTTGGTATCGCCTGTGCGTCTTATGAATGACGAATATGTGTCAACATGACTCCAATGCATACTGCCTGGGATCTGTACAAACAAACTTATACCTAGTTTATCTTGTTTGAGCATAGGAAACATATCTCTCAAAGGTTGTTCCCAATGTTCAAAATCTTGATTTGCAATTTTAAAATACTGTGTGTTGCCTGTTGTGAATGTGTTGTTTTTGAACATCAACAATGCCTGTTCACGTATTGGAGTATGGGTTGCGTCATCTCCACCATGTGAAATAAAACCTGTTTCGTAATTGTAGTCCCACCATTTGTTAGGTAGTCTCATTTTGTTTACTTTTTCAATACACCATTTGGACAAACCTTCCCAATCCAATTTGTTTGACCAATTGCCTATTAATCCTTTGCCGTCATCATGATCTTGTTTCATAGGATCCCAATGCCAAGGATACTGTTCCCTGATTTCGGGTAAAACTGTTTCTTTGGGATCATGGCGACCTGTGGTTAGATCAAAACTAAGGGGCTCTACTTTAGACATTATATCTCCTTTTTTTAATTGTAACACTTTAATTACAATTATGTCAATTAAAAGGTTAGATATACATCATAGGAGCCGGCGGTTTTTTCGATTTGCATCGCCATTCGCTTGTGCTACTAGGCCGTCGGTGTGTGCTCTCCACGTCACTTGAAAGTGGCGTCACCAAAGGTATTTATATTTAGAAAAGTAAAGTTTGCCAAGAACCGTCTGGTAGGCGACATTTTCTTGATGGAGACATAAGTCCATTCACATTGACTTGCCAAATTCTGTTGGCACACAGTAGGCCATCTTTAGAAACAAAAAAATCTCCATGACCTTCTGTTGTGTTAGGATCAACCCATGCTCCAGAAGGAGTATCATTCTTAGGATCCAGCACAACACCTGCGTTGGCAATGTAAGGAATAGTTAACACAATTACAAACAGGACAATTGAAATTATAACATTTCTGATCATACTTTTTTTCCTGCTGTTTTTAAATCTTCTTTTGCAATAACCATATAAGGACCTTTGTTATAAGCAGGCGCAATAGAATATTGACTGCTGACTTCAAGTCTCTCACGATCATCACGTTTGGGTTGAGCAACTCCAGGCGCCTTACTAGGTGCAGAATAATACGGATTACACACAGTTTTACGTGGATTGTTAAATGTGTTTGAATCAGCAAAAGCACCAAAATTTTGCTTGTAATTTCGCTTTTTAGGTGTCACACCAAAGGATTCAAGATACTTGGCATAGTCTGCCTGTGCTTGTCTATCTCTGGCTGTAAGACCCTTTGTTTTGCGTTTGCGTGTTGAATTCATGCTTAACGCAGGGCCTACAAGATGCATAGTCATAATATTATTATAACTTATTCTTTGTCTTTGTCAAGTGATGCTAAAAAGCCGTTATCGCTGTAAAGATTGGATATGTCTGCGTTTTGTTCCCAATTTAATTGTTCAATATCAACGCCATTCATTTTACCAAAAAATACCAACAATGATCTAATCACTTCGCCTAGTTCTCTGCTGTCTATGATTGGATTGATATCACAACCTGCTTCATGGGCATATTCAAGCAAAAGTTCTACAGCATCAAAAACCATCATGTCTGATTCGCTGAAGCCTTTGTCCGACTTTTTTATTTTAGGACTATTGAACTTAATAATTTTTGCTGTCATGTTGGATTGTTGATTATGCCTCTGATTGAATGTGCCCATCGCCATGCCGCCAGTGCCATAATTGCCCAAGCACCTGTTAAAACGCCAATGGCGAAAAAGAATGGCTGTGCCCACACCGACACCCACATGCCAAATTTTCTTTCTTTATTAGTTTTTCCTGACACATAGTATATTGATGTCAAACTGCCTGCAAGTGCAACAGCATTAACAATGTGAAACACCAAACTATCCACGTTTTTTTCCGCGGTATGTTATGCGTCCTTTTGTAAGATCATATGGAGTCATCTCAATTGAGACTTTATCACCTACTAACATTCTAATTTTAAATTTTTTTAACTTGCCTGCGGTGTAGCACAACACCTTGTGCCCATTTTCTAGTTCTACCATACACCTTGATTCTGGCAACAGATCAATTACTGTGCCTTGAAACTCTAGATTATCTTCTTTACTCAATCAATCTCCTTGCTTACCAGATGTCTTCGTATTTGCCTTGAATGTCTTCATACTTGAGTATTTTGCCTCGAGTAAAAAATTCAGGTTTTTTTTCAGCAACTTTGAAAGTGCCCACGGTAATAAACACAGCAACTAAAAATACAAAGTGTGCCACCGCGGTGTAGCCAAACACAGTCCAACTCCCTACCAGTAATGAAAATACAATACACCACATCCATGCCAACACTTGTGTGATCATGTGTCTTGTGTTAAAGTCTTTGATATGCCGCAAAGGGTTTTTGTCGTGTTCCATTACAGAACTGTATGCATCATAAATCATTTCTCGCATGTTGTGTTGTCCTTTCTTGTTACTCATACTTTTTACCAAAAAATCCTGTCACAGTCTTTATTGGACTTTTAAGTCCTTCATAGGTTTTATCAATAAAGGCAATGTGTTTTACAAGTTTAGCATCCATTTTGTCCATTGTCAATTGAAGTTGATCAATTTTGTCTTCAAGTTGGCTGATGCGTTGTTCAAAGTCTCTAGGCATTCTTGCCCCAGCCACATAGACTACAACCATCTTCTGTGATGTCTACTTCACATGAAGGACAAATTATTACTTCGCTAGCCATAACCATACTCCTTTCGCTGTGCTTCTATCACAACCACCGCCTATGCCGCCGTCGCAATCCATGCCATGATACAATAATCTAGCTGGTTCAAAGACTACAAATATCACAACCAACACCACACTTACTATCACTGCTGTAATAAATGGCTTCATATTTTTTCTCCTATCTCAAATCCCCTGAATGTTTTAAATCTAGGAAATCTAAGGCTGTATGAACCATCTTGATTTTGTGTTACAGCATCTCCCCTAACTTCTACAAGTTGGTTTACTATTTTATCCCTGTTGCTCCAAAACTGGTCTCTTTGGGCATCAGAAAAGCCAGAACCTACATTGACTTCGATTGTTTTGTCTCCGTCTGTGCCTTTGCACACAAATGCACCCAGTCTGCCTTCATTTCTGCCTGTGCCTGGTTCTATGTCCAACACATTCAGTGTTACTTCAATGAACGGTTTTGCTTTCAACATGTGATGTGATCTCTTGCATTCATATGGAGCATCAACATCTTTAATCATTACTCCTTCGAATCCATTTGCGATGGCATCTTTGTTGAACTTTAAATATTTTTTATAACCTTCAGGTGTGTCCAAATTTACTAAATGTTTCTCTAAAGGAAATAGATAATCAAACTGCTTGTCTTGAAACAGTGCATTCACCATGGCATCTCTATCAGCACAGCCAAGGATACTTTTGCCTTTGATAAATTCGTGCTGTGCAATCATATCAAACACAGCAAACTTGGCATCACTGGCTTCAACGTTTTCTTTACGATGCACCTGCTTCATTAATGCTTGGAAACTTTTGCTGACCATTTCTCCGTCCAATATAGTTGGCACTTCAAAGCCAGGCATAATTTTTTCTCTAATCTCTTGTTCAACGTGACCAAAGTTGTGCAACTGTTTGCCGTTCCTAGTATACATGGCCACTGTGTCTTTGTCAGGATCAAAAAATGCAAGCACTCTGACACCATCCAATTTGTAATCAATAAACTTTTCGCCATGCATCTTGTTGGCATGGTTGGCTGAGTCATGTGCCAGCATCACTTCAAATGTTGGAATCTTATATTTGTCTATGTTTAATTTTTTAGCAACATTGTTAATTGTTTTTTCTGTGACACCACATCGCAAGTCTTTAATCAATATTCTTCTATACCAATTGTTCCATTGCTCACATGTGGCTTGTTTCATACGGTCTGCTATAAGATCTCTTGCCGCATGTCCGGTCACTGTTCTGTTATTAAGTTGGCGTTGCAGATCCCAGAAAGACTCTCTATCTAGTCCTGGACCGTCTTGCTCTAATGTGTCTACTTTTTGCACATTGAAAACATATAATTTGTTTAGTGCAATTCCTAATCCTTCAAAAAACTGATCATTGCCTGCTTCCATTTCACGGGCAATTACTCCTTCTTTGAACAATCGTGAATTATCTGATTCCAGTTCTTGTATTATTGTGTATGGCTCATTCATACACTTATTATATGATATTTGGAAAATGTGTCAATCGGGGGCAAAAACCCCCGATTGTATTAGGTTTTTAGAATGATAATTCAACACCCATTGCTGGAGTTGTTTCTTCTGAGTCTAAATTGTAGTTTGCTTCAACATAGTAACCTAGATCTTTCCAAGTTCCTTTGTATCCTGCACCCACGTTCTTTGACCAGTCTGCTTCATTACCATCAACATAAGCAGATAAACCGCCTATTGATAGTATTGATTCATATGCAACTTCATCAGTAAGTGATGCGTCCTGTGTTACCACAGTTGAAACATTTGCTGACTCGTTGAGTGCAAACGCAACTGAACCTGCATAGATGTTGTCATCTGATGCAATTGTGTGATCCACAGATGCACCTACAGTGAACTTGCTTACTGTTGTGCTGTATTTTGCCTGAACAGTATCAAAGTCTGAGATGTCTGTGTCTGTGTCAGAAAATTTACCTCTTACAGATAAACCACTGATGTTTAACACAATGCTCTCGCCTGCATCACTTGGGTTTGCGATTGTATTCGCTCCCACCGTTTCAAGACCTCCACCAATAAAGATGTCGCCCTGATCGCCGTATGATACAGATGTCGTCGCAGTTATATTTGCACCTATTTGATATTCGTCTAGTACAAATTGATCCGAAGCATTTGTCTTAACGTCGATTGAACCAAAAGCAACACCTGAGTCGCCTGCGATTCCTAACTTGATTGATTCAGTTGAGATGTAGTCATTACTTGCGTTTTCTGTAATGTCAAGTTCCACTTTACCGGTAATTGTGGCAGCTTGTGTTACACCTGCAAAACCTAAAGCAATCAATAATGCTGTTAGTTTTTTCATGTAGTATAGTCTCCTCTATAGTTTGGTTTATTATATAATAAACGTATACCAAATCGCAACCAAAAAATTGTGTCTGCGAAAAGGCATACCGCTTTATATAGTGTCAGCATGCCTTTGGTTTAAGTGTTATGATTATTTAGAAGCCTTGGCTTTTAAATCCATTGTGGTTAAGTTTTCTACAATTGCTTTGACTTCTGCCGCCTTGTCTTCTGCAAGTGGCACCAGTCCGAGTGAACCAAGAAAACCATCAATAGATGTGGCTTCATCTGATATGAACAATTTAGCATATTCCTCAATGCCAGGAACGATGCCAACATGATCTTTTTTGATGTAGTAAAACAGAGGTCTTGCTATTGGATATTCATATGATTGAATTGTTTCCAATGAAGGCTTGACTCCGTTCACTGTAGATCCTTTGATGGCATCTTTATTTTCCAACAGATATGAATAACCAAAGAATCCAAATCTATCAGGACTGTCTTTAAGTTTGTTCACAATGAGTGTGTCGTTCTCACCCATCTCTGTGGTTGCACCATCTTCTCTGAAGTGTTTGCACCCGTTTTTTTCTGTTTGTAGGTCTTTGGCTCCAGCTTCTTTACAGCCTTTTTTCATCACTAATGATTCCCAAGCATCTCTGGTGCCCGATGATGGTGGTGCCACCAATATATCGATTTTCATGTTTGGCAGTGATGCATCAATTTCTGACCACTTTGTGTATGGATTAGGCACTAGTTTGCCGTCCACAGGCACTTCTTTGGCCATTGCTAACCACAACTGTTTAGTGGTCACTTTCATGTCAGGACCTTCCAGTGAGTTGGCAAACACAATGCCGTCGTTGCCTACAATAACTTCAACAACACTGTCAACGCCATTGTCTAAACACAATTTGGCTTCTTTGGACTTCATAGCCCTTGAAGCATTTGTGATGTCTGGATGTTCTAGG
>CENI01057297.1_pt1 | contig 12346 bp, 23 predicted proteins | sample 530161 | NCBI WGS metagenome assembly CENI01 (sample SAMEA2591107, study PRJEB7988) | marine metagenome | isolation source: saline water (ENVO:00002010), including | reverse complement strand
ACATCTTGGCTTGTATCTATAATTTTATAAACAGACGAATCATTTGCGTGGTGTTGTGCTGCCGAGCCAAATAACCCTCTATTTGTAGTAGGTGTTGATACAGTAATTGTATTTGTGCTTTTTGATACTATTCTCATATATTCGTTATTAATTTTTATAATATCATCAGCATCAAAACCACTACCACTATCAACATCAAAACTTGTTGCGTCCATAGTTATTGAACCATCTAATTTTGAAGTTTCAGTTGTGTTAAAAGCAATCTTATCAACTTCTGCTCCGTCCCAATATAATTGTGAAACTAAACCTGTATTGTTAGAATAATAAATATCTAAATCTGTATCTCTCCAATTATTTAATCCTAAAGTCCAATTATATACAGGACTTTTATTATCACTACCTACTAAATGAGGGAAATAATCTCTAAAATTTAATTGCGTTGCATAACTAAATGTTGTTGTCGCCATCTATTTCTCCTATACGAATCCTAATATTTCTACTTCTGCATTTATTTTACTGTTGGTGGATCTACCTTTTATTGCAATAATACAATTTTCAAGATTACTATCTGAAACTATTCCACCACTTAATGCTGAACTATGATTTAAACTTACTGCAAATTCTGCGTTTGGTTCTGCTGTAAAATCAATTTCTCCTGTATGGTAATTAATCGTACCATTTGCAGCACCTAAAATATTACCTTTACCATCATCATAAGCAAAAACAGGCATATTAGTTTCTTCATTGTATGTGTCTTTGTCTATTATAGTATCATCAGGAAGTTTTGATGGTACTGCAGTTTCTACACTTGCTACTGCAGGTATAATTCCAACACCCCATAAATCTGTATCTCCACCTGAAGAATCTGATAATGCTACAGCACTTGTACTTGTTCTACTACCTGAAGTAAATCTTATATCTCCATTAACTATACCTACTGTTAATTTTTTGTTTTTTAAGTTACCTGATGAAGCATAATAAGCCTGATCAAATTGTGATTGTATTAAGTTTAAAAGTTTTCCTACTGTTAAATCAGAAGCATCTGTTGTTATATCTACATCATAAGCACTTCCACCATCTACAGCAACTTGAAATTGATAAGCAGTTGAAGCAACAAGTCCTGATTTACTTGATCCTGTAACACCACTTAAACCAAGTTCTTGATACCCTTGATTGTAAAATTTCATTGCAAATGAACCTCTTACTATTCCTGTTTTCTTGGTACTATCTGCTTTTCTTCCATGTCCTAACAAGTTTTTAGCACTATATCTACCACTTTGATTTGTTTGTGCTAATGTATAATCATCAAAATTTCCTTGTGTGTTAAAAAATGGAAATTCTACAGGTTCATCATCTGCTGAACCTGTTGTTGCTGTTGAACCATACATACCTCTTGTTACATCTAAATAATTGTTTGCTAAATCAGATTTATCTCCTATTGCAGTAACTTCCATAATTTCATCATCTACTCTAATTAAATCTCCTACTACAAATAAATTTGCTGTACAGTTAGCAGCACTTGTGTAAGGCTCTAAATAAACTCTTGTAGCACTTGCTGAATTTACAATTCCATCTGCTGTTGCACTATCCACATCTGCTAAACTATCTACTGCAAGTGTAGCATTGTGAGCTGCACCTGTTAAATTACTAACAGTTACAGCATTGGCTACTGAAGTTATACCATTACTACCTATTATAAATTGATTAGGTAAAACCATAAACTCTCCACCTGCTAAAAATTGTGTATACAAAGCATCAGCACTATATGTATCTGATACCCCATTTGTAGCAAATTCGTTTATATGAAATAGTATTTCAACACCAACAGGACTATTGTTTTTAATTACTAATAATTTTGCACCTTTAAGAATACTTGCGTTTGTTTTAGATAAACTTGCAAGTGATATGAATCCATCTGTATTATCTACTTTTGCTTGTGTTCTGTATACTTCTGTATATTGATCACTCATTAACATATCAAATGAATCACCTTGTCCTGTTTTAATTTGTAAAGTTGTGTTTAAATTTGCCATCTTTTTCTCCTAATCAAAGTGGTATAAAACCTGTGTTTGTAAAAATACTGTATCTGTGTTTGTTTCATTTTCAACAAAACAAGCAATTGCTTCTCCTGCTGATACAGCAGAACTATCTATAGTGCAATCTATTGTTTTTATACAATTCCTATCAACTGCTGTTGCTTGTCCGTTTGCAAGTAAAGTTCCCCCTGTTAATATTCCATCATTAGTTGCTCCTGCATTTTTCATTGTAAATTTATAAAGATGGACATTAATAATAGTATCAGTATCTGTTGATGTTGAAACTATAAACTTACAAGCATCTATAGTAGAGTTTACAGGAACTATAAATAATTTACATAAAACTTCATCTTGAGTTGCTCCTGCATTATAAGAAGTATCAGGATCTGTACCTGTTCCATTTGCAGTTTCTATATTTGAAAGTCCATAATGGCTGTCAGGTCTAGGTACAAAATGATGAGTACCTGATGCTGATGGTACTAAACCTCTTGCGTGAAACTCTAATATTTGACTGTTAGCAGGTGTTGCTGTTGATCCAACCTTAACTACATCATTACTTGTATCAACTGCGAATATTCTTGTACCTGAACTATTTTTGATTTGAAGTGCAGTTGTAGTATTATCATTTTGAGGTTGAATAGCAAATTGATCATCACTTATAGATACACAAGTATTAGTACCTTCTCCATCTTGTATTACAGTTAAAGAAGTAGATATACCATTTGTTTCATCTGATGTTTTTAATAAACTTTTGTATGTACTTGAAGGACTTTTGCCAACTAAACTTCCCATTTAAACTCCTTTATATTCCAAAACTGCTGTCCAAACTAAATCAAAAACTGCTGCTTCAGGTGTTACTGATATTGCAATTATATCTCCTGCAGTAAATACTGATGCACTTGTAAAATTAAAAGTATGTGCAACATCATCAACAGGCATTTCTTCTGTTATTGCTTCTGTAGCTAATACACTAGGAACTTCTGTTCCTTCAGATGACTTATGAAAACCTACAACAGTAGTTAAAGGAACTGATTCACTTCTTAATACTACTTTTTTTAAAACTCCTGCATAAGGTGTAACAAAAGCAACAAACTCATTTCTACCTGTAGTAGAAGTTATTTCTACATTATAACCTACAAGTGGTAGATAAAATTTAGTTGTACCTGTATTATAAGTACCACCATTTAATATGTGTAATGTAGGTTGTTTAAGTATAGAACCTGTAACCTCTAAATCTCCTACAACTTTAACTTTTGGTCTATTACTATCATCAGGGTAGGAAGTAGACATCTCTATTGGAGAAGTCTTACCACCTACCTTGATAGGCTTTAAATTATAATCTAATGGGCTATTATCGCCCAATGTTATATTATTAGCCATACGAGAACCCTACCTTCTCTTTTTAGTTTTTTTCATTTTTTTCTTTTTCTTTGGTGGTCTACCTACTTTAGATCCGTATGTTCCTTTTCCTTTAGGCATTATTTACCTACCAATTTCTTTAAGCCACCCCATACCATATCAAGTAATATATCATCATATTTGGTTGGGCTTAATTTTACTACTTTTTCTAATACAAAGAATACTGCTAACGCAATATCCCAATTTGCTAATAAAAATTCCATTATTTATTCTCCATTCTTATTTTGTTATATAAATAAACTATCCATAAAGCACCTATTACAATGCTTTGTATATCTGTTAATAAATCAGTATAATTCATTCCTATTGTTGCAAAAGAACCTACTGTTGTTTTTAAACTGTCTATCACTTCTTCTCCTTAATTTCAAAATGTGGGAAATCATCAAATCTGTTGTCTTGAACTTCCCAATCACTATCCCAATCTCCACCCCATCGAAGATCTATATTATACATACCCTTTGCAATACCTTTAACAAATCCTGCAAATAGTGTCATTCTCTCTCTATCTTTCCAATCTATTGGATAAGGAACAACATCAGCAGCAAGGCTTGGAAAAGAATTATGCCTACCATGAGGGTATTTAAGTTTTGTTTTACCTTCATCATATAATTTGTTTTGTCTTTTTTGATCTCTATGTCCTTCAATAACCGAACAATCAATATGTTTAATAACTTCATTGAATATATTTTGTAACCTCTGATCACAAGTTTTTAAGTTGTTTTTAGATCTTGTACCAAATCTTGGCATATTCACTCCTAATATAATGGGGAGAGCATCACAAGGAAGATACTGTAAAACGAGCAAGGAAAAACATAACTCCCCCCATCAATAATCACTCGTTCTTCCCTTTTTTTCCAAATATTTTATTGTAATTTTCTTGGTATTGTTTATCAGTTACAGGTATTCTGTAATGACTTCCTTTACCATTAGTTTTTTCTTCTACTTCAGACATTAATCTTCTATATGTAGAACTATATCAATATCATCTGCTGCTGCAAATGTAGGTGTTCCTGAACTTATTATACCTGAAACATAAACACTTGTAGAATCTGAATCTGCTTGTAAGAAAATGGGCCCTGCTGAAGTTCTTTCTGAATCAGCAACTGTTTCACTCCATCTTATTAGACTTACTTGATCAATCCCACCCATAAAAGCAACATCGCTTTTAAATCTACAAAAACCACACAAACCTATTGCTTCCATACTAGCATCACCTATATTAGCAGTTGCATTTAATGTTCCGATTGCAGTATTTTTTTCTGTAAATATTAAATCTAAATCATAAGTATCTCTATCTTGATCCATTATATAAGCATTAACAAGTTTAGAGCAACCACCTTTTTCTAATACTGCTCTTGGTATTTCTGTTGCTATAAATGCTACATCTCCTGCTGCATAAGCACTTGTATCAAGTGTAGGTGTAACTCTTATAATTCTTTTACTACTTCTGCTTACTCCATCTCTACTCATCTGAAGCCTCCTTTTTAGGTGCTTTTTTCTTTTTAGGTTTTGCTTTAGGTTGATCTAAAACTTCCATATCATATCTACCATCATTCTTATATGCTTCTAATCTTGCTTTACCTATCATAACAGGAACATTTAATGGCTTTCCTGATGGTACTTTATAACCTCTAAATATAACTTTAATATCTTTCATGTAATCTCCAATTTGAATATAGGGAGGCACGAAGCCTCCCCATATAGTATTAAACTACTTATCTTACCAAGCAGTTGTGCCTTCTTCAACAATTCCCCAACATTTAGTTTGAGAAGCATCTTGAACTAATTTAGCACCACCAATAGAATCTCCTATTAGTTTAGTTGCTAAATGATCAACTGAATACTCTGCTTGTACTCTTGGTGCTTGGCTGAAGCCATACACTAAAGCAGAATTATGCACTACGAATCCACCTAATACATTTGCATTATTTAATGCACCATCATCAGAATCAACTGCGTCATTGTGATTTGTAGATGTGATATTATTAGATAGAACTACATTCATGCCCATAACAGATCCTACTGAACCATTAGGTGCATCAGCGATACCTGTTTTAGAAATATGAATAAAATCATCTATTCTAAATAATGAAGCATATAAAGTTGGATTTAAAACAAGTGTACACTCATTTAAAGGACAATCATTTTCTAAAGCAACTTTGCTTATGTGTGCTAATGTTAAAGCATCAATAGTTTTTGCTACTGTATTACCTGCAATATTAATACACTCTGTTGTAAGTGCTAAAGCAGCCTCAACATTAGTATCAAAACCTAAAGCAAGTTTGTAACCAATAGAATCAGAATACATTGATAATAAATCAGAACTTGATTGTATTGCACCCATATCTTCTACCATAGTACCTGTAACATTGTGTGTAGTAAGTGCTAAACTTAATGAATCTTCAGTCGCACTTGTGTAATCAAATGCTACATGAGGTGCTTTTGCTACCACATTTGGAACATCTGCTACACTTGGTATATTAATTGTATCTCCACCACCTGCTGCTAATGATGATAAGTCTGTACCTACACTTGCAAGTACAAGGTTTTTCTTGAATGATGCTCTTACTGCATCTGTCCATAATTCAGGTATAAATACTGCTAATTCAGTATCTGCAGCCTGTGAGGTTGCTGTTGTCGCAAATCCTGTTGCCATAATTTCTCCGATCTTTGCCCTCTATCAACTGCAAGAGTGCCTTCAAGTAGGGCAATATGTTTTTTAATTTGTTATTTTGTATATGTCTTTAAAATATCTTTCCAATTAGATTTTTTAGCATCTTTAGATAGATTTGTCCAATCTGATACTTTATTACCACTCTTATCTCTTATAGGTTGAGTAGTATTTATTGTAGCAGGTTTAGGCTTCTGCCCTTTAGACAAATGCTTTCTTAATTGATCATTGCTTAAAGATCCATAAACTTCTTTGTCCTGATCATCTAATTGTGATATTAAGTTTTCTCTTTCTTTTGCTTCTTTTTCAGCATAAACATTAAGTTTTTCTTCGTATTTATTTACTTTAGAAATAAGTTCAGTATTTAATTCTTTATACTTACCTTGTTCTTCCATAGTTTTAACACGATTTGCTTCTTGTTTAGCCTCAATATCTTTTAATTTAGCTTCTAAATCTCTTTTTTGTTTAGTAACCTCATTAAAACGAGCATAAGGAATCGAATCAATAGTTTTAGTGTCGTTGTCTATTGCATCAACGGAAGGAGTGTCGTTTCCTTGAACGGAATCTGTTTTGACACCTTGATTGTCGGTGGTTGGATTTTCGTTTGAATTTTTCATTATTCTTCCTTGTAATTTATTAATAGTTTCAGTTTATTCAAAGTATTATTTTAACAATACTGATTTTATTGCTTCTTCTACTGCCTCATATACTGCATTAAGGACTTTTTCTTCTGTCTTTTCATTAATGAAAGGTACATCTACCTTGTCATTTAATTTATCAATGATTTTTTGTTTGGTTTCGTCATTAAATAAGTAACCTGCTATTAGATCTTTAATATCCACTATTTCTCCTTTATTTGTTTTTCAAGTTTTGATATTCTTTTTTGTAGTTTCTTTACTTTTTTATCTACATCATTTTCTTCAAATACATACTTCATAATCTGTTTCACAACAGTAGGTGTTAATATTTTAATTATAGATGGTATATATATTCCCATTATATTACCACTTCTTACAACTCCAATATCTTGCAGTTGTTTTATCTTTTGCTGTGCTACATTTCATTCTTGCTCTAAATGATTTACGAGCATTTTTATTTTTTTTTCTTATTTTCATATTAGGATCTCCAAAGGTTACCCTTTTAGTTCTCCCACCATCATTAACAAATACTTGGAACTTTTTTCTACCATAACTTGTTTGTCCTTTTTGTATTCTTGTTGGTTTGTTTAAGTTTACTTTTCTACCTTTAAATTTAGCCATTACTTACCTAATACTTTCTTTGCTATTAAATACAATACTATTACACCAACAACAGTTATAACATCAACAAAATGATTTCCACTATCACTTTCAATAGAGCCTACAGGTGTTTGTATCTTAAATTGTTGAGGTTTATTCATCTTTTGCTGATTCCATTATTCTCATTATTTTATCTGTATTATCATCTTTTCTTGCATACACTTCAATTAATGCTTCGTATATACCTTGAAACTTTTCAACTTTCATTTGTACCTTTTTTTGTTGATCTATCAGTTTTATAATAATACCTTCCAACCTCTTGAAGTCTTGATCTAACTCCTGCATTAATGTTTTTTGTATGAACTGATTCTGCTTCCATATATAGAATCCGAATGCTATTGTCATCGCCACAGGAATACCAAATTGTTCCATAATCTGTAAAATATCCATTATTTATTCCCATCTATGAGTTCTCCTTGCACTACTGCTTTTCCTTTTATTATTTGTACTACATTAGTAGTAAAATGCCCTTTATCAAAAAAATCTACTATTGCAAAGGCATGACTCCAATTATGCTCTCGTCCTCCAAGCCAAGCATTAGATTGTTTACTCATATCCTTTAAACAGCCTAAACTTATCGCACTAACCTGCCCACCTAACATTGTAGCAGAGTGCATCTGAACATCATGAGTATGTCCATATATTATATTGCAACCTAATTTACGCAGATGATTAGCTGCGTGATATTGCCCACCATAAAAGTTTCCATGATGAAAGTATAGTTTTCCTATCTTTAAAAATTCGCTATTATGATGAAACTTATATCCTCTTTCTTTCAACATTAAGGCATTTTCTGTTTTATATTGTGGTAGATATGGGTGTTCATCTACAAACTGATCAAGCCATAACTCGTGATTACCTTGTACAAAATGCCTTTCTTTACAACCTACTTTATCAAGTGAATAGTCTATAATGTCCATTCCTTTATTTACTGCCTTTAATTCTTTATCCATATCAGGCTGTATATACTCTAAAGGAGGCTTCTTTTTTCTTTTCCACTTCCAATGACTAAATGCTTCCCCTTCTGTTGTATCTCCAAGATCTATGTATATATCAGGCTTACATAGTTCTATGGCTTTACATACTACCTTAATTGCAGCCATATCTGCTAATGGGAAATGTTTATCAGGGGTTACAATAGCCCTTTTTATCATTTTCTACCTTCTGTTGATTTCTTATACTTAATAGGTGCTTCTAAATCTTCTCCTTCATACTCTATAGGTACTAACATACAATTACAATTAGTACCACATACACTAAATTCACTTTTAGGCATACCTATAGTCTTAAAATACTCTAATTCTCCTGTTTCCCCATGTCTTGGCTTACAATCAGGACATATATTCTTACCTACTGTAATCCATTTGTATTGTTTTAAATTTTTTTGTTCAAATGCTTTTTGTGCCGCAATGTTACCTGCTTCTTCTATTGCATTTTTAGATATTCTTTTTACACCATTACGAAGTTGTCCAAATATTCTACCACCTGCAATAAGATCTGCAATTAGCACTTTTCTTACTTCAGATACTGCCATACCTGATAATCTCATAGAGTTTATCCTTGATGTTAAGTTAGATGTTACAATAAGAGCCAAATCATCAAACATTTTAGATATTTTAACTCCTAATTCGTCATAAGTGTTCATAGTCTTGAATATAGTTTTACAAGTTTAGATTTAAACATTTTATCAATCTTTTTCTCTGCTGCTTTAGTTAAGCCAAACCATTCTCTTTTTGGTGGTTGCCCTGCTGTACTTCCACCCTGATCATGATATTGTGATATATCAGTTCTTTTGTTGGCTACAGATACTGTAGATTTACCACTCTTACCTTTAACAGGAGGTAATCTTCTCATCATACCTGTTGCTATAAGTGGTTTAGTTGGTTGCCCTTTTTTTCTTTTTTGCTTAATTGTTGAGGCTGCTAATGGTTTAAATTTTCTACCTTTTATATCTGTAGATGTATCTAATCCTCTTTTGATTTCCTTAACACCAATTTGTGCTGATAAAAATACAGCATCATCAATTAATTTCTTAATGTTTTGATCAAAGTCTATATCATCTTTAATTTTTCTAAATTTTACTTTCAATGCTCTTTATAATCCTATCTGCTTTGAGTTCTCCTGCCTCAATAGCCTGTTTAAGTTCATCGTCAAGTGATTCAAAGAATTGTTTAGATAGTTCTGTCATATAGGCTTCAGGATTAGCAAGTAATTGATCTATATCTATAATCCTTAATAATTCATCTATTTCATTATCTATTTTATCCTCTAAATCAGATATTTTATCTAAATATGATTTAAGTACCTTCGCCATTTGCTCGGTTTAGTTTAAATATGTTATCAGTTGTGTCTATCTCTTGTTTCTTTTCGTCTAAAGAGTCTATTGCTGATTGTCTATCAGGGAACTTATCAGGATCATGAGCCATCATGTAATCATATTTATCTGCTAATCCATGTTGGAACTTCCAATCCCATTCTTCTCTTTCTCTTTCAAAATCAGGGAATTTAACTTCTGTATAGTCAAGGCTTATATCTTCAGGTAATTGTTTGCCTGTTTCTACCTGTATAATCTCTCTTTCAATCTCGTAAATATGTTTTTCTGCCCTTCTCCACTTCTCTACTTCATCTTCTCTTGCTTCAAGTAGTTCTAAATTCTCTATCTTTAATGCTACACCTGATTTGCTTCCTGATAATCCAAAGTCAAAGTTAAGGTTGTTATTGAATGCAATTGTTTTAAGTTGGAACTGAATACCTTCCTTGATGTCATTAATGCTTGTATTAGATGATATATTGCTCATAGTACCTTCATCTATTACTACTACCTTATTAAGCCCTAATTGGATATTGTTAGCATCTACTCTGCCCTCTATCACATACTGCCCACCTGCTGTTCTAATGTGGTGTTGTAACATAGTCATAGCAACATCTATTTGTTTGTTACCAAGTGCTATATCCATTGCACCCTCATTCCAAAATTCATCTACCATTGAGTTAGGCTGTATAAATGCAAATGGTAATACTCCATAAGGGTTAATATTATCTTCATTTACACTAATCTTTTTACCTGTGCTATCAAACATATAATGTTCTTCTGCACTCCAATATACATATAAATCTTCCTCTGCACTTCTCCAATCTGCTGTGGCTTTATTAAGTGGATATGTTAATCCAATAGGTTTTAAAGGATTAAGTGGATCCATTATAGGAACAAAATTCATTATAGGATTATATTTCAATTTTCCATCGTCCCACGCAATATGAACTGCCATTGTACCTAAAAGGTTGTGTATTCTTTCAAAAGATTTCATTTTCCAATCTTTGTCTGACGTTAAATCATAATATAAATCATTCTCAATATCTCTTACAGGCTTATCTTTGTATACTAATGATATACGATTGATTAGTTTTTTGGTAAGATTAACGCAATATATAGGTATCTCTTGTTGTAGTGTTCCTGAAAAGTATTGATCTATATATTTACCTGTATTGTTATAAGTGTAGTAATCAAGTGCTTCATCTCTTGCATCAAGCATTGCACTTTGATTGTCCCACTTTAATTGTCTGATGGATTCATCTATAATATCTTTTGCATTTGAATATACTATCATTCCCTCTCCTATGCCATGTAAGTTCTTGTAATTGGTTTTTTAACAGGAAATTCATAATCAACTGCATATCTAAAAGCATCTGTTAAGTGTGTTAGACTTGAATTAGACTTGTCTATATCTCTTGTTCCTTCTTTTAAGACTACCTGTTCCAAATCTTTTATGAACTCCTTACACTTTGAATCTACTATTGTAAATTCCATTGCTTTATTAACTGCATTAACACTATCCACTACTGATGGTGCTTTCTTCTTTACTCGCAATCCAAATCCCTGTTGTCGTAGAATATCATGATCACTCATCATTGCTGATGTGTGTCTATTCTTTCCTGCAGGATCAGGATAACAAATATAGTGTCCTGTTGTATCAACCATTTTCCATTTTGGTTGTAATAGGTTGGGGTTCTCGTATGGGTATTTTTCTTTTATTAGTTTAGCAATTCTTTCAGTCATTAAATCATAGCCTCCACTATGACTTAACTGTATTTCGTCAAACACTCTTATCTTGGGCTTGTCTTTGTATATCTGAAACAAAACACAAGATATTGGATCTACATTGAAATCCATTGCTATTCTAATAGGTAGGGAACTATTATAAGAAACTTGATTTACATTTTTAACTCTATCAAAAGCATAATAACAAGTTCCGTATTGTAAATTTACAAAATTACCATCAATATAACTACTGATTAATTTGTTATCATAGTTTTCATATAATGAATCTATAAAATCTTGTGGTAAGTATTTGTTGTCTGTAGTCTTGCCTTGAACTAACTCATATCCTGATTTAGGCTTATCTTTCCATAAATCATATACAAAGTTAAATCCTTCAGGTGTTGTGGTAATAAAGCCTGTCAAATTGTTTCCATCTCGTAGTCTTGATAGTCCCATCTTCCATGCCTTATCATCTTTAAGTAGTGCTGCCTCATCTATACCAAAACCTGCTAAATTAAGCCCTGCCCATCTTCTGTAGTTTTCTGCTGATCTTAATATAATGTTAGAATAACCATTTCTCCACTTAATAGTATACTTCATTTCTGATGCTCTATATTTAAATGAAAATCCTAATTGTTCTAATGTTTCTTCAAGTGTAGGTTGTAGTACATCTCTGATCATAGGAAATGTAGGTTCTGCTAATAGGATTGTTTTTTGTGGGTTTCTTCCTGCTTCTAATAATGCTTTAAGAACAAATGCTACTGTCTTACCACTACCATATCCTGCTACAAGTGCAGGGTATTTTGCGTTACTTCTTATGAATTGATTCTGATGTTTGAATACCTTAAATGACTTCAAGATCAAAGCCTTCTACAAGTTCATC
>CENI01008949.1_pt1 | contig 12348 bp, 8 predicted proteins | sample 530161 | NCBI WGS metagenome assembly CENI01 (sample SAMEA2591107, study PRJEB7988) | marine metagenome | isolation source: saline water (ENVO:00002010), including | reverse complement strand
ACAAGATTTTAAATAGAGACTTTGGTGCGAACAACAATGGTACTTTCCATGATGGAACAGTAATTAAAGTAGCTGGTATTAGCATAGTTAAAGCTAACACAGCAGTTACAGCATTTACTGACCAATCATCAGCTATCACTGGAACTAACAACACATACAATGTTGATGCACAAAATGTAGCAGCAGTTGTTTTCCACAAGAGTGCAATCGGTACTGTTAAATTAATGGACTTGGCTATGGAGAGTGAATATGACATTCGTAGACAAGGTTCACTAATGGTCGGAAAAATGGCTTTAGGTCATGGCATCCTTAGACCAGAAAGTGCTTCGTTAATTAAAACAGCATAATCTAAGTAGGCTAGGCGCAGCAATGCGCCTGGCTGCTCAATCACAAAATTATTATGGCATCAAATACAAGAACAACAAAATTAGAAAGCATTAATACAATGCTTAGTACGATTGGAGAGGCTCCAGTCAATTCACTAACTGGGACACTACCTACAGATGCTACTATGGCTATTAATATTCTTGATGAAGTTAATAGAGAAGTACAATCACAAGGTTGGAAATTTAATTCAAGTTACAAAGTTACATTAACAAGAGATACTAATAATAAAATTCCTATTGGTAATGATGTAATGCATATAGAATTTAATCATTTAAGAGAAAATAGAAGTAGTTACGACCCAGTATTAAGAGGTTCCTTTTTATATAATCTAGTTGATGAAAGTTTTGTCTGGGATAAAAACTTTGATAATGTAAGAGTTATTTTCTTAATACCTTTTGAAGATACAATTGAACAAGCAAGAAGATTTATTACAATCAGAGCATCGAGAATTTTTCACGATAGAACACTAGGAGCAAATGCTTTACACAGATTTTCACAGCAAGATGAATTAAGAGCTTTATCATTCTTAAAACAAGCAGAGGCTTCTACAGCAGACCACAATATATTTAATAGTTTAGACCAATTTAAAACTGTTAGTAGAAATATGTTTTTAAAATAAATTTTTAAATGAGTTTAATTAATAGAAGTATTCCAAATTTAATTGGTGGCGTATCGCAACAACCTGAAATTTTGCGATTGGATAACCAAGCAACTGAACAACTTAATGGAATATCCAATGTAGTTGAAGGTTTAAAAAAAAGACCTCCATGCAGTGCAATAGCTAAAATTTCAAATTCAAATATTACAAATGCACATATTCATACAATTAATAGGGATGTAAGTGAGCGATACGTTTTGGTTATTACTAATGGCGGTATTACTGTGCATACTATTGATGGAGTTGCTAAAACAGTTGTAACAAGTGGTAGTGTATTAAGTTATTTAACTACAAATGATGCTAGACAAGATATTAAAGCATTAACAGTTAATGATTATACATACATAGTTAATAAATCTAAAACTGTATCAATGGCTAGCACCACAAGTGCAGCTAAAATTGAACAGGCTGTTTATACAATTACAACAGGAATAGGAAATTCAACAACACCTATTCCATATTCAGTAACTATTAATGGTTCTACATTTACATACAATTCACAAGATAATAACTCTAAAACAATTAGAGACGGATTAGTAACAGCTATTGGTAGTATATCTGGTATATCTATTTCAAACATTGGAGACAGTAGTTTCAGAGTATTTCAATCTTCGGGGACTTTATCTATATCAGCATCAGATGGATATGGAAATCAAGCAACTTCAGTTATTAAAGATGAAGTACAAAACTTTTCTGATTTACCAGCAGAAGCAATCAACAATATGGTTGTAGAAGTTAAAGGAAATCCTGCAAATAATTTTTATAGTTATTACGTAAAATATAAAAGTAGCACAAGAATTTGGGAAGAGACAATTAAACCTGGAATTAAAACGTCTCTTGATAATTCGACTATGCCAATTTTATTAATACGAACTGCTGATGGAAATTTTAGACTAACCGAAGCAGATGGTTCTTCTTATACAATTTCAGGAACTACTTATGATGTTCCTGCATGGGGAGGCAGAATAGTTGGTGATGAGGATACTTCAAAAAGTCCTACATTTGTTGGAACCAAAATAAGAGATATGTTTTTCCATAGAAATAGACTTGGATTTATAGCAGATGAAAATGTTATTATGACAAGGAATGGAAAATTCTTTGAATGGTTTAATGAAACAGTTACAGATAGTTTAGATACAGATATTATTGATATTAATGTAAGTCATACAAAAGTATCATTACTTAATCATGCAATTGCATTTGATGAACAGTTATTATTATTTTCAGACCAAACACAATTTATTCTAGCAGGTGGTGCAGCACTAACACCTAACAATGTTAATGTAACTGTAACTACTGAATATGAAAATTCAAAAACTGTAAAACCAGTTGGTTCAGGTTCAAATGTATTTTTTGGATTTGAAAAAGGAAAATTTTCAGGATTAAGAGAAATGTATGTTGAGGATGATGGTGAAACTAATAAAGGTGAAGATATAACTTCAAACATACCTAAATATATTCCAAGTAATTTATTTAAATTTGCAACAGCATCTAATGAAAATATTTTAGTTGCTTTAAGCTCAACACCTTTTGAAGCTAATAACCTATATGTTTACCAATGGTTTATATCGGATGGAAGAAGATTACAAAGTGCATGGCATAAATGGCAAATAGGTTCACTTCAATTTGGCGATAGTGGAACAACTATATTAAATATAGATTTTATTGGAGCAGATTTATACATAGTCACTAATAGAAGTGACGGAGTATTTTTAGAAAAAATGGATTGTTCAGCAGCAGCAGTTGATGAAGGTTCAAATTATTTAACATATTTAGATAGAAAGCTTGATGACACTCAAGTTTCAATTTCATACAATAGTGTAACAAAACAAACTACAATTATATTACCTTATTCAATTACAGCAGGAGATTTTTTCTTTCCAATAAAAGTTGTTGGAGCACCAGGAGGCAGTAACATTCCTGGAGCTATCTTTGAAATAGTTTCAAAAACAAGCACAACAGTTATAGTTAAAGGTGATTTGACTGGTGTTAAATTCTTTATTGGAGTTGATTACTCATTTGTTTATGAGTTTTCACAACAATATTTAGCTGTAGGACAAGCAGCTAGTGGCACAGGTAATAGAACAAGAATTAGAGAAGGCAGACTTCAGATAAGAAATTGGACAGTATCTTATGATAATACTGCTCATTTTACTGTGGAAGTAACGCCATTAGCTAGAGATACCAGTGTATATACATTTAACGCTGTAACGATTGGTAGTTCATCAGCAGGAGGTGTGAATTTAGAAGATGGTTTTTATAATTTTGCAATCCAAAGTAGGAATGAAAATCTTATTGTTAAATTAAAAAATGAAAGTCATTTACCTTCTAATTTTGTAAACGCAGAATGGGAAGGATATTATGTATCCCAATCAAAAAGCAATTAAACCTTATTTAAGAGTAGCAACAGAACAAGACTGTTTATTTTTATCAGAAAATTTAAGAGAAGATGATTATAAAGAAATTCAAGCAGTTGTAGGATTGCCTCCATTATTGTCTTTATTACATGGTTATAAAACTAGCCAAGTTCCTTTAGTAATTTGTAACGAAAAAAATAAAGTAGTTGCTATGATAGGTGTAGTACCAAATGGCCTCATAGGTTCTATTTGGATGGTAGGAACCCCAGAATTAAAAAAAATATCAGTTTCATTTTTAAGAAACTGTCAAGGAGTATTCAAAGTTTTAAAAAATAATTTTTCAATTTTGCATAATTATGTTGATGCAAGAAATGAATTACACATTCGTTGGTTAAAGTGGATGGGTTTTTCATTTATAAAAAAACATGACAATTATGGATTAGAAAAAATTTCTTTTTACGAATTTATTAAAATATAATGTGTAGCCCAACTTTAGTAGTATCTGGTATAAGTGCTGGATTGCAGTATCAACAATCTGTTAAACAACAAAAAGCAGAACGTGACGCTCAAATCCGACAGAATGAAATTGCGCTAGCTAATTTAAACAATAGAAGAGCAAGCTTACAAACTAAAATTACACAAAAGACAAAAAAGAATTTAAAGATATTAGGTATTAAAGAAAGAGAAGCACGAAGAAATAAAGCAGAATTTAAAGCTTCAGACAGAGGTATAGGTGGAAACACATATCAATTCTTAGTACAAAATTTTGATAATAATTTAGCAGATGTAAGTAAAACAGTATTAGGAAATATAGAGTTTGACCGTCAGCAATTTAGAAGAGATTATTTAAATCTAAATTCTGTATATGACAGACAATCAACATTTGTAACCAATGTAGATAGAAGAACACCTGCATTAGCTGCAGGGTTAAGTTATTCAAAAAGTTATTTTGATTATAAAAATAAAATAAAAGCAAATGAGCTTAACAAAAAATATAGCTTCGGTGACTTTAATCTTGAAGAATATGAAGAGGATAGAATGTAATGGCTAAAAAAATAAAAGACCCACAATTTAATTTAGGCTATGCTTTACCTGAAGGTGTAGTTAATGATTTTGATATTTTCTATAAACCACAAACAGCTCCAAAAAACAGAGAAGTAGCAAGTTTAATTAATTCATTATCTAATATTGTACCAACACTAGCTACTTATGATGTAATTGAACAATCAGAGCTTAAAGGAAAAAATGAAGCTCAAGCTGTAGAAGATTTTAATGTTAATAAAGAGGCTTTTGCAACATTAGTAAAAAGTAAAAAAATGCCAGCAGGTGCTAATCCTCACTATTTTAATAAAATGATGGAATTAGATTTAGCTACTAAAGCTAGAGATTTTCAAAGAAAATTTGATGATTATTACGTTAATAATATGTCAGACATGACAGACCAAGATACATTTAAAAGTGTATACCAAGATGAGCTTAAAACATTTTATAAGGAAAATAATTTAGATAAATATGACCCAATAGCTTTGAACAAAGCTTTTTTTTCAACAACATCAAAATACAGAGACGATAAAGAATTTACACATAATAATAATAGATTAGCAAAAATTGAAAAACAAACTAAAGAATTAGAAGTAAGAGATTACGCAGGTTCATTTATTGATTTTCAATATAAGGATGCTTCAATAGATGATGTTCACGCATTTATTAAAAGTAAAACTAACGATTATATTTCTTTAACTAAAAATAAAAATGAAGCTAATGAATTGTTTTTAACAGGTCTTAAAACTTATGTTGGAGCGGTAAATACACTAGATGGTTTTAAGTATGCAAGAAAATTAGTTGCTAGTTTAGATAATCTTAATTTGGGTACAGGTAGTTTTTCAGGTTCTAATAGAGCTCTATATTATCAAAAAACAATGGAAAACGAATTAGCAGAAAAAGAATTATCACATCTTCAAAGAGAAGATAAACTTTTTACTGTTAGAAAAGAAAGAGACGAACAACAATTAACAAATGATTATTTTAATTTTAGAGAAAACCCTGAATTTGAATTTGGAGATTTAATAGGTACATTAAATGAAGAGGGTGAATTAGCTAATGATAAATATAATGCTAGACAAAAAAATTATTTAACAGAATTACACAATGCAACTGAAGAAGGTAAACGAGTTAAAAATTCATCACCAGGTGCACTTGTTGAATTAATAGATTTACAAGAAAACAATCCTTATTTAATTAGAGAAAGAGCTTTACAACTAATGGAAGCTGGCGAACTTACAACTGCTGATTTTGAAAGATTTAATAATTCAGCAGGTAATTATGATGTTTTAGAAAATAATGTGTTTTTTAGAAAAAGTAGAGTTTTCAATAATTTAAGAAATTTTTTTGATGACCCAAGATTAGCACAATTTCCAGATTTAAAAGTTGAAGTACCTTTACTAAAAATGGATTTTGAAAATGATGTAGTTCAATATTGGAACAGTATTAAAGATGAAAACATTACGCCTCAAGAAAAACAAATAAAATTAAATGGTGAAATTAAATTGTTAATTGGTCGAGCTTTACAAGACAGTAGAATTTTTGGTCAAAATGAAGATTTATTAATTGATTTAAGTACAAGATATAAAATTTTTATACCTAACATTGGAGAACAATAATTTATATGGCACAAGTAATAAAACGTAACGGTGAAACTTATACATTTCCAGATGATTTTTCTGAAGAGCAAATAGAAAAAGAAATTCAAAAACAAACTGGCAATGTTGTTTCTGAAAAACCAGTAGAACCTGAACAGGATTTACCAACTGATGATAAAAGAGGTTGGGCTACAGATTTACCTTTACAAGTCATTGGTGGTATTAGGGATGCATCACAGTCAGCAATTGGTTTAGTAGAAGATATTCAAGAGAAAACTACTGATGATGATGGTCTCGCAGGTAGTGCAGTTGTATTTGGTGATAATGCGAACAATGGAATTGTTGGTATAAAAACTAAAAGACAATTAAAAGAAGACGGTATTGGTTATGTAGGTTTAGGTAAAATAGATGAAGATGATGCTTATGAATTACCAGATGTTGATGATGCAGATACTAAATTAGGTGCTTTTACTAGAGGTGTTTCGCAATTTATGACTGGTTGGTATGCAACCAAACCTTTAAGCATTGTTAAAGCTACTACAAAAGGTGGTAAGATTGCAGGTGCATTATCAAAAGGTGCTGTAGCAGATGTTGTAGCTTTTGATGAAAATACAGGAAGATTTGTAGATATGGTTAATACAAACTTTCCATCATTACAAAATCCATTATTTGAATATCTATCAGCAGAAGGCAAAGATGAAACTTGGTATGAAGCAAGAATGAAAAATGCTTTAGAGGGTTTGATGATAGGAGGAATATTTGAAGGAACTGCTAGAGGTGTTCAAACAATAAAATCTGGAAATTTAAAAGAACAATTTTCAAAATTTAAATCTGATTTTTTAGATACAGCTAGATTTATAAAATTTAATAGAAAAACACTTACTGGTGAAAAAATAGATTTTGCTAAATTAAAAGAAGTAGAAAATAGATTATTAGGTGAAACAACAGAGCTTACACCTTCAGGTAAAAAATCTTCAGAAAAACTTGCAAAGAAAATTAAAGATGAAGCAAGCACACAAAAGATTGCAGATACAGTTGAAGTATTAAAAGATAAAGTTTCTTCTGATGAATTAAATGAACAAATTATAAATACGTTTGATGATTTTATTAATAGTGCTAGAGAAAATGTTGCTAGTGGGGGTGCTAAAAAGACTTTAGACTGGAGAACAAATTTAGGTGAAAGTTTAAATTTTAAATTATCACCAAGAGCATACGCAGATAGTAACTTTGGTACAATTGTTTTAGAAGCTTTACAAAAAGTAGTTAGAAGTGAAAGACAATTTGATGTTATGTCAAATAAGCTTATTGAAAACCAAGCTAAAAAACACGGTGGTGACATAATACAAACTACAAAAATGTTAGGACAACTAGGTGATAAATTACAAGGTGGCCTAAAATATATGTATGCTTCACAACAGATACAACAAAATTTAGCAGATGCATTATACAGACAAGTTAAAGATGTAGATGGTAAATATACTGATAATGACATGAAACTTACAACTGCATTGTTAATGAGACTTATGAGGTTTGATGAAAAAGTTACATCCAATGTTGGTAGAGGTTTACAATTACGAAGTGTCTTAAAAGATGCTGTAACAGAATATGATTTAGGTTCAGATGCAATTTTAAAATTGGTTAGAAATATGGATACCTGGACAGGTAATTTTTCTGACTTTAAAAAATCTGTTGCTTTAGTCAAAGATAAAAATGCTCTTCAAAAAGTATTTGGATTTGTAGCTCAAAACAGAATGTGGAATGTAGTAAATGAAATTTGGATGTCAGCAGTATTATCATCACCAAAAACACAAATAATTAATGCTGTATCAACTGGTCTTAATATGTATTTAAAACCATTAGATTTAATGGTGGGTTCAAAACTTGCATGGGGTTTAGACCCACAAACAGCTAAATTAGTAAAAGCACAAGCTGAACAAGGAGCTGCAATATTAGCAGGTTATAAAAATTATTATTCAGATGCTATTACATTTATGAAAAAAGCATTTAACGATGAAGATAGTATTTTATTTGGCGGAAGTACAAAATTTGATACACAAACAAAAGCATTAGGTACTGGCTCAAAAGCAAAATTAGCAAGAATACCATTAAGAGGTTTGACAGCAGTTGATGAGTTTTTTAAACAAATTACATATAGAAGTTATTTAAGTGAAATAGCTGTAAGAGAAGCACTTGAAGCAGGTGCATCCAGAACAAAAATAGTCGGTAAGTTACCTAATGGTAAAGAAATTACAGAATTTGACCAAATGGTTGCTAACAGAGTTAGACAAGGTTTTGATGAAACTGGATTAATTGGAATAGATAAAGAAGCTGCTGATTATGCACAACAAGTTACTTTTACAAAAGATTTAGATGGAGTTCTTGGGTTTGTGCAAAATGGAGTTAATTCAGCACCTATATTAAAACAAATATTACCATTTGTTAAAACACCTTCTAACCTTGCAATACAAGCATTACAAAGAAGCCCATTTGGAGCTTTTGGAAAAAATAATTGGGATAACTTTACAGGAGCAAGTAGAGACCCAAGAAAAATTGCAGAGACAAGAGGTAGAGTTGCTATTGGTACAACTATACTTGGTGCAACATCAATGCTTGTCATGTCAGGTAATATAACTGGTGGTTATCATCCAGACCCAAGTATTAGAGAGTTACAACAATCACAAGGTTTTGCTGAATACTCATATAAAATTCCTGGAACAGATACTTATATACAATATGGAAGATTAGACCCAGTTGGTATGTTGATTGGTTTTATTGCTGATTACACACAAATTTATCAAGACCTTACTGAAAAAGAAAAATTAAAAATTGAAAATGATTTCTTAGGATTTATGGTCAGACAACAACAAGGTGGAGCAGAAGAGCAATTAGGTACTACTGATAAAATACAAAATTTTACAGTAGCTACTTATAAATCAATGTATAAAAATATTGCTTCTAAAACTTATTTAAGAGCATTAACTGATTTTGTTAAGTCATTTGATGGTGAAGCTGTTGAAGGTAAAGGCGGATGGTGGTTACAAAACAAAGTAGCATCGTTTGTACCTAATATTTTATCAAAAGTTTCAAACGACCCTTTTATGAGAAAGACTGAAGGTTATTTTAATAATATTAAAAAGAAAATTAATTCAAGAGTTTTACCTAAAAGATATAATTCATTAGGAGAAACAATAAAATATCAAGATAACGATGTATTTAGATTTATAAATAATGCAATAAATCCGCTTACTATAAAAGATTTAAGAGAAGATAAACTTTTAAAATCTTTAATAAATGATGGTATAAAAATTCCTAGATTAGATGCTGTTAGAGAAGATATTGATTTAACTAAATATAAAATAATGGATGAAAAAGACCCTGATTTTGGAAAAACTGCTTATGAAGTATTTAATGAAGAAATTGGTAAATCTAATTTAAGAAAATCATTAGAACGTCTAATTGAACAAAATAGTTATAAAAATGCACCAGCTACAATTTCTATTGATGAGAACATGAAAAATTTAGGTGGTAAACAAGTTATGGTATGGAAAAAAGTTCAATCTGCTAGAGACATGGCTTTTATGAAAATAAAATATAGTTCAAAATTTAAATCAATATTAGACCCAGAAGTAACTTTGTCATCATCTTTTTTTAATAAAGATATTCAAAAAGGTAATATTAAAGCAACAAACAGATACCCTAAAAATGTTAAGAAGGGTGTTTACAATTTCATAGAGCAGACCAAATAAGCAAAACAGGACAGTTTAGATATATAGATGTCATTTTTAGCAAGAGTGACGTACACCTCAAATGGTAGTACGCCCACTTTCTCATTTAGTTTTCCTTACATTTTACAAAGTCACATAAAAGCTTTTGTAAATGGAGTAGAGGACACTAGTATTACATTTCCAACAACTAGCTCGGTTACACTATCAAGTACACCTGCAAATGGAGCTACAGTTGTTATTCAAAGATTTACACCGTCAGACACAAGATTAACTGATTTTCAGGATGGTTCTGTATTAACTTCAGCAGATTTAGACCAATCAGCAGACCAAAACTTTTACATAGCACAAGAAACTTCAGACAATGTTTCTTCTAATTTAAGTTTAAATAATAGTAATTTATATGATGCTAACAATAATAGAATTATTAATGTAGCTAATCCAGTAGATGCACAAGATGCAGTCACTAAACATTACTTAGAAAATACTTGGTTATCAACTTCAGATAAAGCAAATATTAATACTTTAGCACCAGTAAGCACACAAATTGGTTTACTAGGTACTTCAGCAGTTATTAGTGATTTAAATACTTTAGGAACAGCAGATGTTGTTTCAGATATGAACACATTGGCAACCGCTGACGTTGTGTCAGATTTAAATACACTTGCTACTGCTGATGTTGTTTCTGACATGAACACACTAGCTACTTCTTCTAATGTAACAAACATGAATACATTAGCTGCAAACATTACAGGTGTAAATTCATTTGCTGAAAGATATAGAGTTTCAACTAATGACCCAACATCAAATAATGATGCAGGTGATTTAGCTTTTGTAACCAGTAGTTCAAAACTAAGATATTATAATGGAAGTGCATGGGTAGACACTTTAGATACAAGTTCTTTAAATAATCTTAATGCCTCTAATTTAACAAGTGGCACAGTACCAACTGCAAGATTATCAAATATTCCAAATGCATCATTAACAAATAGTGCAATTACAATTAATGGGACTTCAGTTTCACTTGGTGGAACAATTACAACAGCAGGAGACATTGAAGGTGTAACTGCTGGCACAGGATTAAGTGGAGGTGGAAATTCTGGAACTGTTACTTTAAATATAGATAGTACAGTAGCCACATTAACTGGCTCACAAATTTTAACTAACAAAACTATAGATGTAGATAACAATACCGTTTCTAACATTGAAGTAGATAATTTAAAATCTGGTGTCCTGGACACTGCATTATCAAGTGTATCTTCTAATGATGATACAATAGCATCCGCTAAAGCAATTAAATCTTATGTAGATACACAAGTCGCAACAATACCAACAGGTGATATTACTTCAGTAGTTGCTGGTACTGGTTTATCTGGAGGTGCTACAAGTGGTGATGCTACTTTAAGTATTAACAGTGCAACACATTTATCTAGTAATGATACAGATGACTTATCTGAAGGTTCAACAAATCTTTATTATACAAATGCTAGAGCAGACGCTAGAGTAAACCTACAAACTGGTTCAAACTTAGATTTAAGCAACAAATCAACTACTAATTTATCTGAAGGAACAAACCTATATTATACTGATGCAAGGTTTGACACTAGATTAGCAGCCAAAGATACCAATAATTTAACTGAAGGTTCTAGCAATCTTTATTTTACTAACGCAAGAGCAGACGCAAGAATTAATCTACAAACAGGTTCAAATTTAAGTTTAAGTAATAAATCAACTTCAGATTTATCTGAAGGTTCAAATCTTTATTACACAGATGAAAGAGTTGATGACAGAGTAAACGGATTACTTACAGCAGGTTCAAATATTACATTAACATATAATGATGCTGGTAACTCACTAACAATAGCAGCAACAGATACAGATAACAGCATCCCATTTGCAATAGCACTTGGATAATAATTAAGGAGAAAATAAAAAATGGCAAATAACTTTAGTTCAACTAATGCTCGGATAGCGAATAATAGCTTAACGACAGTAGTTTCAACTACATCAAACAAACAAATCGTTATTGGTTGTCTTGTGGCTAACACAGGAGGTACAGCTATTCTAGTAGATGTACTAATTAATGATGGTTCTAACGATAGATACCTAATTAAAGAAGCACCCCTAACTACTGGAAGTTCTATTGAAATAGTCAACGGAAAAGTAGTAATACCTTCAGGTGGTTCATTAAAAATTAAATCTAACAATTCGTCAGGTAATGTTGATGCTTTTGTTTCACTATTGACGGATGTTGCGTAGATGTATTTAGGAAATTCACCTGCACTTAACTATACGAGTTTAGCTACTCAAACATTTACTACTGTTACTGGGCAAACTCAGTACACTTTAGACCACTCTGTAGCTAATGGTAACGATATACTTTTATATATTTCAAACGTAAAACAGGTAGAAGGTGGTAGTAATTCTTATACTGCAACAGGTAATACTTTAACTTTAAATACTGCAATTTCAGCAGGTACAGAAATGTATTGTTTGTTTGTTTCAGTTGCGAGGGAAAGTATAACACCACCAAACGCTAGTGTTGGAACAAGCCAGTTAGCATCTTCTTTAGACTTATCTAGTAA
>CENI01018764.1_pt1 | contig 12440 bp, 20 predicted proteins | sample 530161 | NCBI WGS metagenome assembly CENI01 (sample SAMEA2591107, study PRJEB7988) | marine metagenome | isolation source: saline water (ENVO:00002010), including | reverse complement strand
CCAGGCACACCAAAGTCTGATTTCCACGTAGAAGATTTAGATGGAAACATGACAATGTTTATTTCACACAAAGGTGCTAAGTTTTCAGCCAGTGGTGAGCTAAAGTCTTTTGGACAGCAGTATGGTGGTTTAACAGACAAAGGAACAAAAAACGCATATCGATTAAGCCGAGAACTAAAAGACTTTCTTGAGGCAGTTGCAAAAGATCACTCAACCAGAAATGGGTATGGTGTTCCTGCTGATTTCCGTAAAACTGGTATGTCAAAAGGTGAACCTTCTTATTCAAGAGCAGTTAAAGACAAATCTGTAGTATTAAAAGCAATCTATGGCATTGACTTCGGAAAGAAAAGAGGGGTCGAAAACGTTGATGAATATCATGTTGGTAAGATGGTTATTAAAAAAATAAATGGCATGTATGAAATTCAATCAGATTTTAAAAAGAACAATGGAGACTTACCTTCATCTGGCTCAAAGTTTCAGGCTTTCTACCACGCACGATTCACTGCTGATTCTAAACCAGTGATTCAAGGAAATCTATATCTTAGAACACGATTCTTGATTGTACCTCGTGCAATGGTGCCACGCAGTACGATATATGTCTAGTTTTTCTTATAAATAGATGTATGGCGACGTTTAAAGATAAGGTTCAAGCTGCAGCATTTAAAGCTGGTGTTCAGAAAAATACCTCTGACAGTTTAGCATGGTTTCGTAAAAATTTACGAGCCATGAAGAGAGTTAATCGACGCCAACTCTTAAAGGACGATGACTATAGTTTAGTAAAACGATTTCTTCCCGGCAGAGTATATATGTTTTATTATGATCCAAAGGGGAAGAAAGAACTTCCATATTATGATAGATTCCCTTTAGTCGTGATGGTAAAAAAGGCAAAGGGCGGGTTTTATGGATTGAATCTACATTACCTTCCGCCTATTTTACGAGCTCGACTGTTTGACGCATTACAGGATTTCAAAGTAGGCACAGGTCAGACAGAAAGATTAAGAATTACATACAGTAGGTTAAAAGGTGCAAGTAAGACAAAATTTTTTAAACCTTGTTTTAAACATTATCTAATGAATCATGTTGATTCACGAATTGTACAAGTGCCATCTTCGGAGTGGGACTATACACTATTCTTACCAAGTGAGAGCTTTGCGAAAGCATCTGTAAGTAAGGTTTGGAAAGATTCAAGGAAGATGATATGAGTTTTATTAATAACATAAAAAATGCTGTCAATCCTACAAGAATAGATGATTTTAAATCAATCTTTTCTAAAAGAGGTGGAGCTGCTCAACCGAATCGGTTTGCAATCTTTATGACACCACCTTCACAAACTCTTCTTGACTTTGACTTACAAGGTGCTGCATCACAACTTCTTTCAGGTTCTTTTGAACCAACTAGTTTTATTAACGATCCGCGGGATATAGCCTTACTATGTGAAAGCTGTAGTATCCCAGGCAAACAAGTCACAACTGTAGACTACTCTGACTATAGACAACCTATTAAACTTCCAAATGGTTATATCAATACAGACGTTGATTTTACGTTTCTTCTTACAAATGATTTTTATATCCGAAAGATGTTTGATAAGTGGGTCGATGCTATCATTCCAAGAAACAGCTACAGAGTCAACTACCGCAATGAATATTCGACAGATGTTGTTATTCAACAATTGAATCGAGAGAATGTTCCTGTGTATGGTGTTAGACTTACTAATGCTTTTCCTATCACTCTAAACGCGGTTGAACTAAGTAACGCCTCAACCGATGAAATATCAAAAGTAACAGTTACATTGGCATACGAAGATTACTTCCCTGAAAAACCAATCAAGTCAGCATTGTCTAGCATTGACAATGTTATTGGTGGTATTAGAACGGGCGGTATCATTTAAATAATATGGAGTTATTATGGCACTACCAAAAATAGAAACACCAAAGTACAACATACAATTACCATCGACAGGAAAGAACGTTGAGTTCAGACCTTTCCTTGTAAAAGAAGAGAAGATTCTTCTTATCGCACAAGAGTCAAACGACCAAAAACAAATGATTAGAGCAATTACAGATGTTATCGAATCATGCACGTTTGGTAAGTTAGACGTACATTCGCTGACATCATACGATTTCGAGTATCTCTTTTTACAGATCAGAGGCAAGAGTGTGGGCGAGAGAATCGAGCTCGAAGTAAAGTGTAAAGACTGTAAAGAAATAAGTCTAGTTGAAGTGATTATTGACGAAATACAAATCCAACGGCCAGAAGAAGAACCCAGCAATCAGATACAGATTACACCTACAGTTGGGATGACACTTAAGCCTGTTTCGTTAAACAAACTAGTACAAATTGATGAAAATAATTTAAACAGTGTTATATCAAGTGTTATTGAATCTATTTACGATGACGATAATGTCTATCCGATTGAAGAAGTGGATGATAAGGAGTTAGGTGAGTTTATCGATTCATTAAGTCGTAGTACAATGAGTCAGATTGAAACCTATATTGCAAATCAACCAAAACTTTCGCATACTATCGAATGGACTTGTAGAAAATGTGAACAACATAATAAATATGTTGTGGAGGGTCTGGCTAGTTTTTTTACCTAAGCATTTCCCATGAGAGTCTGGCGAACTATTACCAGACCAACTTTGCTATGATGCAACACCATAATTATAGCTTAAGTGAATTAGATAGTCTGATGCCATGGGAAAAAGAGATATATGTCTCACTATTGATAACACACTTAGAAGAAGAGAAAGAAAGGCTTGAGAAGCAAAAGGGTTAGGAAATGAGTGTAACAAATACAAGTAAAGCAATCATGGGTCTCACACAAGAGATTCGTGAACAAAACGCATCTACTAAAAACAATGAGTTACAGAATGAAGAGAATCGTCGCGAAATGATCGAGTTATTAAGTGAGATTCGCGATAACCTTGCTGGAGGTGGAGTTTCCACACCCGATCTTGCCCCACTCGATGAAAAAAAGGGTTTTGGTCTCAACCTTTCTAAGTTTCTAAAAGTACCTATAGCACAAGTTCTTGGTGTATTAGTTGCATCTATTGCTTTTATTCCAGGCCTTGTCATTGGCTTTTTTGAAGGTCTTGGCTCAGTTCTTAAAAAATTATTTCCTAAAACTACTAAGAAAATAACAGACCTCTTCACTAGAATCAAAACGTTTTTTACTAATATTATTGCTCGTTTTAAAGATATAGGTAAATTAGTAAAAGGTCGCGCAAGTGGTATCGTAAAAAGTGTTAAAAACTTTTTTCAGCCAATCTCCAATTTCTTTAAGGCACTTAAGGGTAGAGTTCTAAACAATCCTGTTATTAAAAATATTAGTAAGTTTGCTAAAAACTTAGGTAGAGACTTTAGTAAACTAGGTAAAACACTTAAAGCTCTTCGTGGTGGAGCCGGCCCCGGCACCGGTTTAATAACTAGAATTATTAAACCCTTTAAAACTTTCGGAAGTGTAATACAAAGATTCTTTTCTCCGTTTCAAAAATTCCTTGGAACTGCTGGAAAATTTGCTCCGAAGTTCTTTAAAGCTGGTAAAATTTTAGGTAGGATTGGAGGTAAACTTTTTCTACCACTTACAATTATTATGGGCATAGTCGATGGCATTAAAGGATTTATCAACACTACATCCGATGCTAGTACAAGTGCAGGAGCATTTGTAGATAAGTTAGGTGGAGCAGTTACTGGTATTATTAACGGAATTATTGGAATGCCACTTGACCTTCTTAAAGATGGAGTTGCTTGGTTAATGGGTAAGTTTGGGTTTACCGAAGAAGCTGATGCGTTGAAAGAATTTAGCTTCCAAGATCAGATTTCAAATATAATCGGTACGATGTTTGATTTTGTACAAAAAGCAGTTGATGGTATTGTCGAATTCTTTCAAGACCCAGTAGGTAATATAAAAACAGCATTTGCTAGTATGAAAAATATGGGTGAAGAGTTTCTTAAAAAAATATTACGAGCAATATTACCTCCGGCCGAGCTTTTTAAATTTAAAACGCCAGATGTTAATATACTTGGTAAACAATTTGGTGGTACAGAAGTCAATCTAAATCCCATCCCCGCTTCTTTATATGACTTTGCTAATACACCCGCTCCTACCCAAAACGATAGCGGTGCTAAAATGTCTGCAGCTCAAACAGGTGTCGAAAACGCACAAGACGAAGTTCAAGCAGCAACACAACAAAGAGCTATACCTGTGGTTGTACGAGAAACACCTGCTTCAACGAATGGAGCTCCATCTAGTGTCGTAATGAATAATGTAAGTGGCGAAAGAAATTCTGCTATTTCTAAACAAGTTCAAGCTGAAGAAGCAATGGCCTTTTAAATAAAAAAGCCACCCATTGGGTGGCTCCCGAATAATATATGATAGAGTTAGTCTTGCTGGGCGAGTTTCGCAAAATAACTCAATGCATCATCGTCATCATCATTACTAGTAGTATTCACTTCTTCTGAACCAGATTCGGGTGCATCTGATACAGTTGGTTGTTGACTAACAGGAGCAGGTGCATCAACTACTGCTTCCGTTGTCTCATTCAATTCAGCTGTTTGATCCAATGTAAGACCTACAGAGGCAGCTTCATCACCAAGTACTTCAAACAACTTACGTTGTAGATCAGCGTATGATTTGAAGTTCTTTGGATCAACGAATTCCTGTAAAGAATTCAGTTCATTATATACCTTCTCCAGAGCAGCGTCATCACCATTAATGAACGGTGCTGGTGCAGAGAATTCTGATTTATCGTAGTTACGATAACCTTCAACGTTGCGAATCTTCAACTTGAATTCGGCACCACCCCAAAAATCAAATGGGTTTACTGGTGTTTCATCTTCAAACTGCGGTTGCATTACATCCATAATCTTGTCAAAGATTTTCTTACCATACTTGTATAGAAAAACCTTGCCTTCGTTTTCGGGATTAGCCGAGTCAGTTACGACATAGATGTTTGATACATGGTGTAGACGACGTTTACGAGCTCGTGCGAGTTCTTTGTCTTCATCGCGACCAGTATTCCACAAGTAAGAATTCATTTCACTAACAGGGTCTTTTTGACCAACTGATGTGAGTGAGTTCTCAATATACCACCGACCTGTTGGGCCCTTAAACCCATGATCCCAATAGCGTACCCAAGGTAAGTCTTCACCCTTACCAGCAGGAAGGAATCGAATAACGGCATAACCGTTACCAGCCTTGTCTACAGTGGGAGTCCAGAAGCCATCGTTACCGTATGACTTATCAGTGGTTGTTTCAGCAGCCTTTCGGAGTTTATCCATCGCGGCTTCACGATTTGCTTTTAATGCTTCGAATGACATATCATTCTCCTATAGTTAATATTGCAGTGAGTTTTGTATTTCAATTATATGTTTGTATATTATCACAAGAAACGAGTGGTGTCAATACTTTAATAGAAATATTTGCCATCTTTTCAAGTGAAATTGTATTATTGTATTCTAGTATCTTTCGATATTTATATACTTTATCGCGTGATTGCATGTACACACCTAGCGGATCGTTCACTTTTTTCAACGGATATCTTTTCTTTAGAATCATCTCAAAGATGACAAGAGTTTCGATATCAAGCACTTCACTCATGTACATATCATACAACAACGTTCCGTTAAACAAATCGTTAAACCGCATCCCGCGTTCAGTGGCTTCCTCTAGAATTTTTGTAAGATTGTTATTAAAGATATAACTGATTGACTCCATCTTGGTTCTCCAATCAAAGTAATTCTGATTACTCATTTCAGATGGCCAAGTGTCTTCTTGTAAAAAGTTAGCAGTATAAAAATTTATTAAGTCTTCTTTTTTACGATACACACTTGCAAACTTTTCGTAGAAGTATCGTTCCTTCTTCATCTCAAACGAAGCAGGTGATACTCGTGACTTGAAGTTATACTTTGTGGCATCATAGTCCGTACTAAAGTGTAACCTCAACGAGTTGTATAGTTGGTATGCCTCGAATCCGTTCATGCTTTATGATTAACTAGAATATAGTGATAACCACATTGTGTTTGTACGGGCCCCACAATCTTTCCAACTGGTGCTTCCCAAACGGCTTTATCAAATTCGGGTAGCATCTGCCCTGGCCCAAAGAATCCAAGATGACCACCCCGCTGTGCACTGGAACAGTCTGAATGTTTTTCAGCCATTTCAGTAAAGTTTTCTTCGGTGAGTTGATCTCTTAAATCAGTTGCTTCCTGTTCTGTACGAACTAATATGTGTTGTGCTGCTGCTTGCTTCATAATAATCTCCTAAAATAAAGTTGCGGTTGTTCGTTTAATAATATTTCGATTCATTGCTTCTGCTTGAAGCTTTTCTTTCAATGGCCCTTTCCTTACAAGTTTTGCAACGTCTTCTGGTTCAAGTTCCATCTCTTTACATATCTCTACAATAGCTTCGGTGTATGACATCTTGTCATGTTCAACCAGAAAAGACGCTCTATTACTTAGTGTCTTAGGCGTTAGTACTGGCTTTACTATTGTTTGCGGACTACTACTCTGTTTCATTATCTTCCTTTAAGTTTAAAACATTAATACCCGCATTTGAATAACGAGCCTTTCCTTCGTGAATAGTTGTAACCGTTTTCAAACGTCTATCCTCTTCTTTGGTAACAACTGTAAAACTGCCATAACTATACATATATTCTTTCAGTTTGTCAAGATTCCAATTGCCGTTTAACAAACTTTTTTTAACAATTGATAATGGATACTCATGTTCATTTATGTACGGTGACTTACCATTCACTTTGGCGTAACAGGCTTGTTTGTGTGACATTCCTTCTTTGCGAAAAGAAAGATACAGATCGTAAGCCTCTTTGCTCCATCGAAGACAACCATACCGTGCAGTCGGCGAGGACTGACCGATGTTTTCGTCTTTTGATGATATTACATTGGACGCGATTCTCAACGTCTTATCAATAACACACTCGCGAGTTCTATACGGTGCGTCCATATTTGCTGCATCGAATGTTATTCGTAGCAACTCATCCGAAGTTTTTTTCCAATTACTTTCCATATTCAGTCACATATACTGCTAGTAACGCTAACGCTAGTATTCCATTCATCCAGCATGTATCTCCGTCTACAACTCCCGAAAGAACAAAGACGAGAGAGTTACCAACAATTGCTAATACTCCAAACCATTCAAACTTACCCATGATTATCTCTCCTATTTCACATACACTATTGCACAATGTTCATTAACCCGACCATTGACCGGCTTCTTATTTTTGGGAACATCTTTTAAATTCGTAAGAGTACCTAACGACGCTAGAACATCTTCGTAGTTTTTACCTTTTCGTACAGTAAACTGAAAGCTTTTATCTTCATCATAGTCTTTGATACTTGTGCCCTTAATAGACAATCCACTTCGACCAATGGCATAGTATATTTGAAGCTTTCGATTCTTTGTATTGTATAGAACTGTAACTACCGAGCCGGGTATCTTCATCGCAGAAACCTTAGAATCATCCTTATTGAACTTAAGTTTTCCGACCTGCTTGATTGCTGGCGTTACTTTCTTAGTACGAATAACTGCCTTTGTGTGAGCCTTCTGATATTTTTCGACATCTTCTTTCATCTTCTCAAAGGCTTTGATCCACTTGTTAAGTTCTCGTTTGGTTAAAAATGAATAACCTTCGACACAATCTTCGTCTTCACCCGATTGAGCTAGTTTCATATCTTCAAGATAACTCTCTAACCAAGTAAGAACAAAGGGACATCCTTTTGCAGGAATATTGGCTTTACCCAAAAGATTAGCTACATTTATTGCTTCAATATTTTTTGTTTCACACCACTCTTCAAGAGCCCAATCAATATGAGCAATAACATTTACCCACACCTTGTTCTCAAGGCGTTTCATAGGAGGCACAGGTTTTGGTTCATTTGCTTCCTCTTCGACCTTCTCTTCTAACTTTTTATGTGCAATGTGTATTCGAGTCCGTTCCAAAGCCATTTCGACATTATTCTTCACATACTCTTCATGGTCTTTTCCATTAAATGACGTTGGCATTCCAAGTGAAAACATCCGACAAAGTTTACCACTTGTTGAAAGTGAAAACTCTTTTGGCATACTCCGAATAACTTTTATATCTTCTGGTGTGTAACCTGCATCGACCATCCACGCCATAGCAAAGTTTGAGAAGTCATCACGATCTAGATAGTATCCATAGAATCGTAGAGCATCTAACATTCGATCTTGCAATCCTTCATCCGATAGAAACTCGGCGTCATCCCAAGTTGGTTCTGGGCCAGTATGTTTTTCATCGTGTGCAATAACCATACCGTTCTTTTTAAATTTACCTTTACCTGCCATAATTACCTTCCTTTGTAAAAAATATGTTGACCTATTTTAGTAGTCTTTTTCATCTTCTTATTCCAATACGGATTAACATAGTCCGCATGATAGTGATCTGCACCCTTCGTGTAGTTTGTCTTTGATTTAGAATATGTTATTATTAATGCCTCATTCCACCGCGGATGCTTACTTGCTTTCTTGATTCCGTCTTCAACCTTAATATTATTCCAACACGAAAATTGAAGGTGGCGTAAACACTCGTCGACATAAGTTGACCTTCGTTTCTTAGCACGATTGTGAATTACTTCATAAACCGCTTCCATCGAACCTTTGTGATACTCACCACCAGCTTCCATAATTAGAGTAGCTGCCACGACCTCTTGTTCAAAGTCTGCTTGCACAAAACAAACAAAACCCAAAACAACTGCTAATATTAGAATGAATATTGTCTTAATCATAGGTACATATTAACTTAATGCTATAGTCTTGTCAAGTACTTTTTCGCGGATCATTGATAAATTCTACATAAGAACTAAAGTATTCATCAAATTTATCAAGTAATTTCTCGTAGCTTTCAGTGGCAAACACCTCTTGAAGCTCTTTCTGAATTGTCTCATAGTCTTGATCTGACCACAATCCATACTGCTTAGCTAACGTTAGAATCATAGCAATTGCTTCTTCCTTATCGGGGAAGTTTTTCAAATCAATCTTTGATTTAGTAATATCACTCACATTAATACCCCCAATCGTCAGATTCGGTATTTAAGCTGTGCTCAGCATTACCATTGGTCATTAAGTTCATTTCGTCTTCGATATCGTATTGAGAGGGCGGAAGTCCGAATCCACCACCTTCGTACTCAATACTGCTGTTTTTATTTGGATCAATACCCATCTGTCTCCTTATGCTACCCGTGTTGCAAGAATACCTTTTTCGCCATCTTTTACTGTTTGGCGTGTTTTCCACTTCTGATGCTTAGCTTTTAAATTTCATAACATTTACTCCATTATTTTTAGTTTTTTTCTTATTATCACTTTTAAATCATACAACCGAGCTCGTAACTCGCCATCGTGGCCTCGATACATATCTACAGTTTTAATTGCTTTTGCAATTGCGTCATACAGATTATTCAACGCGTCTTTTACCTCTTCGTCAGGCGTCATAATATACCGTCCTTAGTACTTCTAGTGATTGAATCGAATTATTCAAAAACTCTTTTACTGAAATCTTTCCTTCTTGCAAATCACCTAGGTGCATCTTAATTCCTGACTGAATGCCGTAAATAATTTCGTCTGCAGTTGGTTCGGGTTTATCGATAAACTCTCCTGTTGGAAACTTTTGCAATACCATATTAAGCACCAGTCCAGTTTATGTGACCGTATTCACCGAAGACATTACCTCGTGCGAAGTTTCGAGCCGGAGCAGCCCAGCTTGCAGCTTTCAGAATGTCGCCATACTTAAACTTTTTATCGTTCTTAGTATTGACAATAAAGCTATGGACACCTGTGCTTCCTGACCGATCTGTTTTTGTAACTTTGATGTACTTCCGACCAACCTCGAAAGACAGTCCGTCAACATACTCGTTGATGAATTCATCGGCAGCTGCAGTGAGAGATCGGTTGGCGAAGACTGTAAATTTTTCGCCAAGGTGTTTGAGATACTTATTAATGCTATTTTCTATTTTGTTTTCCATAATTTTATCCAATCTTTTTATAAGCTTTACCACTCCAAACATTTCCAAATTTAATATCGACGTACCAACCGACATCGAAGTAGTCAGTCATAACGTCAGACCTATCATAGTTTGATTCTTTTGAACCAACTCCATTCATAGCTGCTTTAAGAGCGTTGAGGAAGTCTCGAACTGGCTCGTTGTGAGCAAAGCGACTATCAATGTGATAATGATTTACTGAATACTGACCCCGATCTTTTTGCCAATCTTCTAGTTCCTTACCCGCAATATCTTCTAGAGAAACGGGGCCCTCGGTGATACTGACCGCAAGAGTAGAATGATTATTAACTTTTAAAGTCCCTTTGTAACCGAACTTTTTCAACACACCTTTTACAAACGGTGCTATCTCTTTTTTCATTTCTTGACTCATATATGCCATAACTCAACCAACCTTTTCTTTTTTGTTTTTGTTTTCCTCAATCATCTATACGTATAATATCACTTAAATCCGGCGTCTGTCAACATCTTTTTTCGTAATTCTTGCATTATTTTTAGCGACAGTTTAGAGACTATTTCAAATTCATTTTCGTTAAAAACACCCCATTTATCACGTTTTCCTTTATAACCGTACTGTTTTTCCGCTAACATCGCTACAGAATTTTCGGTATCTTTCACCTTTGCGTGGTAGATAATCTCCCAAATATTCCCATGTTCTTTTAGAAACTTAGAGGCTTTTTCCGTTTTTCCTCTCAACAAAACGTATTGTGTTTTCTTTATCATCTACTACTAATATATCACACCTAGAGAGGTTGTCAACGAAAAAAACATATAAATAGCTATATTATGGCTATTAAAATAAGACAATCGAACGGTCTAACAGCGACAATGGATTCTCCAAACGCTCCTCAAGACTTGAGTAATCCTCTGATTGGGCCTAATTTATCCACAACCGGATCAAACGAATCTCCGTTATTCCATATTGACATGGACAATAACTGGAAATCAGTCTATCCTGTTGGATCAATATATATTAATGCAACTGATTCAACTAACCCATCGACCTTAATTGGATTTGGTACTTGGGAGAGTTTCGGTAAAGGACGCATATTAGTGGGTCATAACGAGTCAAATAATGACTCTCCGGCAGTTGTACAATCAATTACTGGAACAGAAGGCCCGAGTGGCAACTTGTTTTCAATAATTTTCAAACATACACATGAGTATGCACCTGGCCAAAGAGTAACACTTTCTGGAATAAGCGGAATGGCGGGTGTCAATCCCAATCAAGAGTGGACTATTAACCGGCTTGGTAGCTTAGGTGGAGCAGCTAACGATAAAGCAATAACACTCGAAACAACTGGCCTGACAAGAGATGGGACTAATGCTCCAACTCTAACCGAGGCTAAAGCTCGATTTGCGGGTACAGAGTTTGGCGGGTTTAATACTTCAAACGGATATAGTGGTAACATATCGCATAAACTCACTATTAATGAAATGCCGAAGCACCAACACCAAACAATAGATTACAACGAGGCATTAAGTGGTCTAGGAAGGTGGACAGGTTATATCGACGGAACTCGCGCAACTTATACACACTATGTCACAGGTGGTGGTTTGGATCGGCTAGCTTTTCAAGGTGAGGGTGAACCACACAATAATTTACAATCTTATATTACAGCATATATTTGGCGGAGAACGGCATAATGGCATTCGTTGGACGAGTAACTAGTGGACAAGAATTAACACAAGCACAATTAGACAATAACTTTTTATGTCATTATCCGGTTGGTGCAATATACATGAATGCTAACAATCCAAATAGTCCAAATACTTACATCGGCTATGGAACTTGGAAAAAATTTGCTGAAGGACGGGTTCTTCTTGGGGAAGGTACTGGCTTTTCGGCGGGTAGCACTGGAGGTTCTTTATCACACACTTTAACCACTGGTGAAATACCGTCACATTCACATCCGCCTGCTGATGCAAATTCTAACAAGGAAGAACAAAGACGAGGTTACGGTGCCCTACAGTTTAAGAGCGTTGCTGGCAAAGGTAATAACATAAAAAATTCGTCTTTTGCAGGTGGAGATTTATCACACAATAATGTACAGCCTTATATAACCGTTTATATGTGGGAAAGGACAGCAACATAATGGCAGTCAATTTATTAGCAGATAAAAAACCTCTTACTTATACAGAGTTTGACAAAAACTTTACCGATCTTTATCCTATTGGAACAGTTATCTGTACGACAGCACACTCTACTGCAGGGGCTTGGCAAACAGCTCTTGGATTTGGTACTTGGGAAGTTTATTCCGCGCAGAGAAGTATTGTAGGAGTTGATGCAGAAGGCTCTACTACAGCAAACTCAACTGGCCCTTATAGACAACCTGGCGTTACTTTCACTGGAACTGCACAGAACAATAGAAGTATAACTTCAGCGCGAGCAACAAGTGCAACACAAA
>CENI01011138.1_pt1 | contig 12447 bp, 4 predicted proteins | sample 530161 | NCBI WGS metagenome assembly CENI01 (sample SAMEA2591107, study PRJEB7988) | marine metagenome | isolation source: saline water (ENVO:00002010), including | reverse complement strand
TCATCAACAAAATATATATCATTATAACCTTCTGCATATTTACCAGTTATCCAAAGTGCTTTTGCTTCACCAGTACTATTACCTAAACCAGTAATATTTTCTAATGGTATGTTTATGCCTTTTGTTTTAAGCCAACCGTGTATTGCCGTAGCGCTTGCTGGTGGCCTAGCAGTTAGTACATAGTTATTTTTAGCACCATATTTTTTTATTCTGTTTCTAAGCTTTTGTAATAAAGGACCTTCAACACCGCCTCTAACGTTTACAAAATCTTTAAAATCAAAAGTATAACCTTGTTCAGCAAACTTAGGCCCTTGTATTGGCCATTGACCACTAGTTATTTTTATTTCTTTACCTTGTGGACTAGTAGCTATAATAAAATTATCACCTTTATCAATTAATGTTTCATCAAAATCAAAAGCAGACATACCTTTAGACGTTTGACTGTACTTTAAAATATTTTTAGTATTTGCAGCTGATTTACTTTGTTTTGTTAAAGCTATTTGATCTGCAGCATTGTCCAAAGCTTGACCAAATTCTTTAGCTACTTTAGCATCTTTAAATAAATTAACGTTGGATTTTACAAATTGATTATCGTCTAACTTAGGTCTAAATCTATGATTTATAAGACCAGCATCAGAAACTTGAAAACTAATATGTACAGTTATAGCATCTGTTTCTTTGTTAAGTTGCAAAGGTATTATTTGCTGCTCTACAGGTTTACCTTCATTAAACATATCAACAGCAACTTTAGCGTTTCTATATGATTCACTATCAGTTTCCATTAAATAAGCGTTAAAATCTACTAACAACAAACTTTGTCCATTATTACCAGAATAATTGTTTAAAATATAATCTCGCATTACGTAATCTAAACTAACAGTAGTATCTACTTGAAAACTATTTTTAAACGCTTTTAACGCTTCAAACTGCTTTGATCCAACCTGTAAAGGTTTAGTAAAGTCTTTAATAGTTTCAATATTATTTTCAGCTAAAAAATTATTAACTTCTTTTCTAATTTCTAAAACTTTTTTAATAATAGCTTCTTCAAATGGTTTTCCAGTAGTTTCGTCTATAGTATCATTTTTAGTTGTAAAACTAAGTGTATCTCCTATAGCATTTAAAGTTCTACTAACCCATTGAGCAAAACCTCCTTTTACTTCGAAATTAAATGTAACACCAGGATAACTCATAGAAACATCTCCATATCCATCTGTTAACTTACCTTTAGTGTTTTTATCTACAATTGCTTTAGTAGCATCTTCTAAAATCTTACCTCTAGTTTTAACTTTACCATTTTTTCTAGCTTCTTCAATACCATTTAGAAGAAAACTATCAAGCTCTCTATCATTATTTCTTTCATATGCACCTTCATTTCTAATCCTAAAAGCTTCTCTAGCAAACAAAGCTTTATCTTTAGTAGACATAGGTGAATTTATAGTAACTCCTTGACCAGGTACTTTAAAAACTAAACCTTTAGAATATTCATCAAAATCTTCTGGTTTTGTTATATTATCTAATCTTAAAACTTCTTTTATATGATATGCTAAGTTTTTATCTACAACAGGCTTTTTACTTGACCTATGAAACTTAATATTAGGATCTCTATTTATAGTAGCAGATAAAACTTGTATATCTGTATCATCTATAGTTTCACCTCTTAGCTCTGCTATTTGTTGTCTTTTTTCAACAACCTCAGGCTCTTGTGCTACTTGCATTGTAGCATCAAAGTTTAACGACGCTGCTACATACTTAGCTAATTGATCTTTTCTAGTGCCCCTAAGACCTGATCTAGCACCTGTTTTAGGGTTTATAAGTGGTTGATCAAAAAAGTCTATAAATTGTTTTTCTGTTGGCATTACTTTTTCATATAAAGCAACAGACTGTCCTTTGTCTATAGTGTTTAAAGCAGATGGCGGTAACAAATTATTATCAACAGCATCTTGAACTTCTTGCTTGCTAGTTAAGTTTTTAATAAATCTAGTAAATATTCTTTCAGCATCTGGTACGTTACGTTCCATTTGAACTAAATCTGCCGTAAACATAGAATTAATAAGCGGTACTCTAAACTTAGTTATATTACGAATATAGTTTCTTTTAGTACCTAACATGTTTTTAACCTGCTTAAATAAATATGTAGATGCTTCTTTAGTTAAATCTCTTTGTATTTGTCTAGCTGTTTTACCAGCATCATAAGCCCTAATTAATACTTTACGAGCTGTTTCCAGCACAGCATTATAAGCGTCACTACCGTCTTTAATACCCATTGACTGTCTAAGTTCTGACTTAGTGGGTTCTTTTTCTTTAGTTGTCTCTTGTTTTTTCTTAGCTCTAGCTTGTGGTGATATATCTTCTTCTTCAAAAGCTTTAGTTCTAGCATCTTCTTCTGCTGCAACTTGTACTTTTACTTCACCTTCTTTTGTTCTATCATCTACGTCTTTAGCTGTTCTTTGCTCCGTAGTAGTTTTATATTCTCTATTAAATACATTACCAGCTTTATTAGCTAACTGACTATTTATCCAACCAAACAAGTTATCATTTGTTTCTGGATTAAAGTTTCTAATATGATTAGTAAGTTCAGCATATACTTTGTCTACAAAATCTACTGGTACTTTATCGCCTTTAAATTTTGCAGCGATTAAATCATCTAAGTAATTATTACTTCTTATTTCTTGTATTGCGTTATCAGCACCACCTTCATCCCAAGCTTTTTTACCACCTTTAAAACTATACGTATTACCTATTTCTTTTACATTATCAGATATTTGCTGTCTAGCAGCTGCAGATAAAGACTTTTTTTCTACAGTAGACTTTTGTTTAGCACCTTCTTGTGCCATTTCAACAAACTGTTGTCTAAACTTACCTTTTTTTCTATCAGACACATATGCTTTTAAAAATGCTTTTACATCTTCTCCAGTTTTAAATTCTAAATTTTTATAACCTTTGTCTCCAAGATTAAATATTTTAGATAAAAACTTACCTATTTTAACTAAAACACTATCAGTAAGCTCGTTTTTTATAGCAGCATCAGCATAAGCATTTAAATATTCTTCAGCATATTGTTCAAAAGCTTTTTCTGAACCGTCTTTATTAAACTTGTAGTTATCATCTATTCTTTTTTGTACAATTGCTTTTTCTTTTGCATTTAAAGTATCTAAAAATTGATTAATTAAATTAGTTCCTTCTTCAGTTAAATCTGTTTCAACAGTATTACCATTTTTATCTTTTACATTTCTAATTTTACCGGTTATTTCAGATTTTACTATAGCATGTAATAATTCATGTGAACCTACTGTAACAGCATTGTTTTCTGCAGCTGTTTCAACGTTAATCATTATCTCATTATTTACAATTAAACCATCTACATCTTTTACATCATCTAAAGTAAGGTTTTTACCTGTTTTAGCGTTAAGAGCTTTTAAAAAATCATTTTTAGTTTTATACGCTTTTTGTTCTAAACCTAATACTTTGTTTATAGCTGTTTCACTAGTTCTAAGATCATCCATTAGAAACTTTTTATTAGCTTCTATTTTTATATCATTTATTTTTTTGTTTTCAATCTGTAAACTGTTGTTTACATCTTCAACAATATTATTAAATTCTTGTTGAGTTAGCTGTTTGTTTTTAAACTGATTTTGAAAAGTTTCAAGTTTAGAACTTAGTTTTTTCTTTGTATCTAATATGTTTATTAAATCGTCTGTTTGTTCTTTCGTTATGTAACTAGATTTTTCTTTATTATTTGTTAAAAATTTTTTAAAATTATTTTCTACGTTTATAATTTTTTTATCAATAGCATCTTTACCATCTTGTGTTCTTGAATTAACTTTTTGTTGTTGTAAAGCGCTTAAAGCATCAATATATTCATTTACTGTTATATTATCTTTATCATCTCTAAAAGCCCTGTTTATAACACGCCCACCGGCAGACACACCAGTTCCACCAACAAAACCTTGTAAATACTCTTCTAAAGCCTGTTCGCTAGTCATGTGATCATAAATAGCCGCAAGTGGATCTTGTTGTTTAGCAAGAGCTATATTAGCAGCATTTAAACCACCTTGAAAGTATTCTGTCAAACCTTCTCTATTACCAGTACCAACCAAACCTATAATACGTTTAACACCTTTAGTTTTAGCTCTGTCTAACATGTAATTAGTTATACCTTTATAACCTACCCTTTCAAGTGCAGCTGCGGTAAGACCTAAAAGAACAGGTGCAACAACTTCGTCTTCGTTATTTTCTAACAATTTTTTTATAGAAAGATTTACATCTTGATCACCATACAAACTTTTTGCTTTTTCTATATTATACTCAGTGTACATTGGGGCAGCTATTTGTGGTACTAGAGAAGCACCTCTTGTAAGCATAGCAGGCGCGACAGTAGTAATAACACTAGTTATAGCATTTGTAATACCAAGCCCTATATCACCTATATCGCCAGCATTAAAACCTCCAACAATACCTTCACCAGTATATTCCATTAACTCATTAAGCTCTTGTATAGCGCTGTATTTTTGCTGCAATGCTCCAGATGCGTCATAACCTAAATAACCACCTAATTTCAAACCAAATGCTTGTGTAGAGAAAAAAGCTTGCTGCAAATTTCTCGAAGCATTTTCAAAAATATTAATAAACTTTTCAGTATCACTTATATTTGTGTTTTGCTGCTGCTGCGCTTGTGTAGAATAAAGTTGTTTATTAATTAATTGTTGAAGTATGTCAGACATTATATTTTTTTTTATTAAAAGATTTCAACTAGTATTTTACTTGTTCAAAACCACTATAATTATTAGTATAGTCAACTCCTAAATCCATCGCTAATCCTAGCACATCATCTCTACCCTCGTATTTATTTTCATACATAAGCCTCATAATTTTTATCATCTTTTGAGTATTACTTTTATCAGTACCAGATGAGTCAAATCTAAGGAATATAGCTGTTTTAGGATCGTTTGTATGATAAACAACTAAAGCATCTTGATCACCTATGGTAAAATTACCTCTATAGCGCGTTGAGTATGCAAATCGAAAACCATCTTTTTTAAACTCTCTATTTAAAGCATTAATAACAAATGTTTCATCATCATAACTAAATAACAAACCCATGTTTAATTTACTACCACCTACAGTTGTGTTTGCAACTGTTAAATTGTTTAACCTTTTATCTAGATCTTCAGATACTTTATTATTAGTAGTTTCTTTTTTATCTTCTTCTTTTACTTCTTTAGAGTTTTTCATTTGCTCATTAACAAAAGCTTTTATATCTTTTTCTTTAGCTTTTGGAAAAAATGATTTGTAAAGTTTTATAGCTTCTAAGTCTGAAATAGGTTGTTTTGGACTTAGTTTATCGTATTCCTCATTATCTGGAAACGGTTGCATAAAAGGTTGTCCATTTTCAAAAGTAATACGTATATTTCTAGCGGCTACTCTTTTTTCGTTGCTCAAACTAATAGACATAGGATTTATTTTAATATTAGCAGTTTTTGAATCGCCGCTACTTATTTTATTAAAATTACTAGCATAATCATCAAAACTACTAACAGGTAAAATTTCTTTATATGGAGGATTTTTAAGATATGGCTCTCCAGTAGTTGTATTTATATTTGTAGCTAAATGTTTTAAAACTAAATTAAAAGCAGCATTATTATTATTAAAAGGTGATTTTGTCCAGTTTACACCATCTGTAGTTTGTAATATCTGTCCTTTTTTGTTAATAATAAAGTCCATTTTTTCAGCCCTAAAAAGCTGACCATCTTTACCTATATATTCAGCTGCTAAATCTCTACCTATAATTGATGCCATTAAGTTTCTACTAAACGAAAAAGTGTCATCATTATGAAAATCAGAATTAGGAAACTGAAGATTTTGACCACTGTCTATATAGTTTTTTGCCGCTTTAAATGGTGCCGTAAGATCATCAAATCCCACAACTCCATCGGTACTAGCTGTTAAGTTTGGATCATCAGTTGGTGCTCCTTTAAAATTACCTAGAGCATCGTACATATTAACATCTATACCTTGATCTTCTAAAATAGAAGCAACTATTGGGTCTCCTTGCCCAAGAGTGTTTGAAGTTTGATCAACATTATTTAAAGCTAACATATCACGATTAGGATCACTAGAAGGTATAACATTAAAGTTTGAAGGATCGCTTCCACCATCAAAATCAAGTATATCTTCACCTTCATTTATAATTGGAGGTGTAGTTACAACTCTTTGTTCTGTTGAAACTGGAGCTGTATATGATGCGTCTGTAATTATACCGTCTACAGTATTTTTGTACCATTTTAAAAACTGGGTTTTCATACTTACTAAATTACCTTCAGCATCGTAATATTCTTTTATTGGACCACCACGTTTCATATCGTTTATAATAGTCGCCATCTCTTCTGTGGTAAGACTTTCTGTATCTACCTCACCATCATCTCCTCCATATTTTTCACGAAACTCTGGATTATATATAATTTGGTTTTCTATTAATGAACTTACAAAACTATCTGTAGGAATACCATCATAAAGCTCATTTCCACCAAGACCATTCCATACTAAAGAGTTTATTTGGTCAGGTTCTAACGCTGTTAATTTAGCATACAAAGGTAACATTTTTGTGTTGTAACGAGCGCCACCTATACTGTTAGCAGCACTACCGGCTGTGTTTTTTTCTAGCGCATCTCTAAATGCAATAGCCTCGCCTCTTACTAAAGTGTCAATGTCTTGTGGTACTCCTCTTTTTTCTTTTGGTTTTTTTGCTATTTTATCTAAATAAATAGGTGGTGCATCAAGGTTATTTGGATCTTGCCATATAAGCCTACCATCTTCGTCAATTTTTATATTTTCACCTCTTTCATTATAAATATCATACCACATATTTTTTTCTTCCTCCGTCATATCTTTACCAAAATCACTTTCAAGTACTTGTTCGCCGTTTCTTATTTCTAATAACTGTTTGTTTACAACATCAAAATTTACAACAACATCTTGATTTTTTTCTATTTTCTTTTGTAAACTAGCATATCTTTCGTCTGTAGGATTTAAAGCCGCTAATAAACGCATGTCTTCTCTAACTTGATTAGCTCTAGAAACAATATCATCTGTTATAGGCATTGGAGTGCCTCGATCATCACCAAACACAACTGAATTTGAAATATCTGGTAAACTTTCTTGTAACACAGCAAACCTTGCCTTAAAAGCAGCTTCCCTTTCTTTTATTAAGTTAACAGTAGGTCCTATAAGATTTCTTACGTTTCTTTGCATACGAAGAACAGCACCTTCACCTTGTGATCTATATAACGCAGCAACTTTATCAAGAGCACTACCACTAGCTGGTGTTTCTATTGCACCTATATATTCTTCTATAGCTGTATTATCCATAGATCTTGCTTGTATTGCTGCAGCACCTAAACCTAAAGTTTTATCTATATCAAATATACCTTTATAACCTTCTGGGCCTGTAAGATCTACATTTGGTACTGTAATATTTTCTTCGTTATTATTATTTTCTTCTGCCATTATTTAATATTTTATTTATTAACCGCTAAAACCAGGTATGTCTTCAAAAATTAATTTATTCTCATCATCTCTACCTAGTCTTTTACCGTACATCAAACCTCCCTTAGCAAACAAACCAGTTACACCACCCATAGTCTCTCCTATGCCAGAAATAAAACCAGCTCTAGCTGTTTCTACAGCTTGATCTGCAGCCATTTTTCTATCTGCAGCTAAACCAAGTAAAGCTTCTTGTTTCTTAGCTTCAGCTAATCGTTTTTTCTCTTCACCACTTGCTTTTAATATATTTATTTCACCTGTAGCTCTTCTTTGCATTAAATCAATATCATAACCAGCTTTTCTTCTTTGTTCTTCACCTGCTATTCTAAGTTTTTCATTAGCTTGTTGTTGTTGTGCTATTTGTAAAGATGCTTTTCTAGCTTGTTCATTAGCTATATTAGATAATGACTGTGCTAAAGAACCTACGCCAGAAGCACCAGCAGCGCCTTTAAACTGTTGCATTATATTAGCTTGCGACTGTTGTTGCTGTTGTTTTAAATAATCAGCAGCACCAGTATCTACTGTTAAATCTTCATATAAATTTTCTGCATATGGATTTTGCATACCAGCAAGGGGGTTAGTTAAGTTTGCGTATGGGTTTTCAAACTGCATATTTTCAAAATCTTCAAAAGCATCATCAAATTTTTTTCTGGATTTTCTTTGTTCTTCTGCTCTTTTACCTCTACCATAAAGACTAGTACCAGCTTGTATTAAACCAGGCAAAGCGCTTAATGCTAAAGTGCCTAGTGCGCCAATCTTCATCGGTGACTTTTTCTTTTTGAAAGGTGATCTATATCCTACTATATTCATATTCTTTTATTTATGTATTTATAATTACACTTTTTATATTTTATTTACTACTTTGTGTTATTTCAGAGCCTAAAGTAAACAATTCTGTTTTAGTATTACTATTAGTAGCTATTCTAGCTTCTGCAAAATAACCTTTTACACTAGCATTATTTAAATTTGGTTTTTTAAACATAAAAAATAAATCAGTTGTAAAAGCTGGCGTTGTAAGTGGTCCGTCTACTACTACAAAATTACTACCAACTTCTGTAATAGGACCTATTTCTATAGGATTACCAGTACCTCCAGTTACATTTGTGTAATATAAGCTATCACCAACTTGTACTGAAACGTTTATATTTTGAGAAAAATTTATTCTATCTGCCATAATTTTAACTTAATGTTGCTAACACTACCGCTCTGTCTATATCGTAAAAAACATCAGTATCTATACTTGGAAACTTGTTAATTATCAAACTTCCGTTTATCAATACATAAGATGAAGAACCTAGTACTTTTAAAACTACATTATCTCTTATTGTTTGATTACCACCAACAGTGATAGGTGTTCCACTAGCATGTACCGCGGTTATTAAATTGTTATTACTATTTGTTTTTACACCACTACCAAAAATTCTACTACCAACAGATACACCTAATATATTATCTACAGCTATAGATGTACTACTGCTAGTACTACTGTTAACTATTACTCTTCCATGTGTACCAGTTAACGAACTTAAATTAGTAGCAGGACTTACTAAAAAATTATTAAATTCAAAAACACCACCTGTCGACTGTGTTATTAAATCACTACCATAAGCTCTAAAAACAACAGCTTTGTCATCGCCCCAATCAGGCGCGGCGGATAATGTTAATGTTTTTGTAGTTGTGTCTATAGCTGTAATAGTTGGAAATGTAAGTACACCTAAACTACCACTTTGCTCTAAATCAGAGCTGTCAGCAATAGATACTAAACTCATACCTATAACTAAATTATCAACACTATCTACTATCATGCTAGTAGAATCTGTACCACTACCATTTGTTTGTGTTGCTATTTTTGTAAAAAAATCACTGTCTATAGGTTGTAAATTATCAGCTACTTTTTGTGTAAACCTACTTGCGTCAAACTCAAACTTATAACCAAGTGATAAACTATCAGCAGCATCTGCAATACTGTATGATGTTACTGTTATTTCTTCTGCGGTTTGTAAACCAGCACTACCGGTAACGCTTCCTACGTTTGCACCTAATCCTTCAAAATTACTAGCAGCTTGATCTGACGCTGTGCTAAACCTTACGGTAATACCTGCTTCTTGAGTTATATCTTTTCTAAGAAAAAAAGTATTATTACTTTGTATTTCTGTATCAAATATAGGTTCTGCAAAAACTAAAAATCTATATGACGCGCCACTTGAAGCTGCGGGTATATTTATTTGTCCAGTATAGTTTATGCTATTTAAAACCACGTTAGACAAAGTGTTTTCAGAAGTAAACGTACTTGTAAATACTTTTGTCTTAAAATTATAAAACTTATTAGGTGATGAGCTATCTTTGATTTGCAAACTAAAAACAGCACCTACTTCACCTGTTATTTTATAACCAAGTAAATTTGTAGTGCTTTTTAATTTATTTTTATTAAGAATTATACTGTTTACTTTTTTCATATTATTATATGTTATAATCTATAGTATCAGCAATGCCTACACCTTGAAAGTTAAAAGAACTTGTATCTAAACCACCATTTTCGTTTAAACCATCATTAACTATAGTAGCAAAATATTTATTTTCTTTATTTATAAAATCACCTAATGTACTTCCGTTTTCTAAATCAGTATTTATAAATTGACAAAACCAACCTTGTTGACCATCATAATTTAATGTATTAAAATGTTTTACAGCTGTAGGTACATTGTTAAACACTGCTGTTACAAAAGACGTTTGAGATTGTCCGTAAAAATTATTTTTTTGATCATCAATATTGTGTTTCCATATTTCACCATTTCTAAATGTAAAATAATCACTAACACAACTTACGCCAGACTCTTGTATAAAGCCTTTAAAACTTACCCAACCTTTAACAGCTTCTTTATATGTTACAGTTACAGAGCTAGTAGTTGATTTAAAATTATCGTTAGAGTTAAACGTATTACCAAAATCAAAACTTAAATGATAATTATCTTTGTTTACATCATAACTTCCAATAATATTAAAATAGTCACCTTTAAACTTGTCTCTAAACCAGTCTTTCATACCAGCTTCAGATATAGGTGTTAAACCGTCCATTGAAAGTCTAAGTACTGCGCCTCTTTGTTTGTCTGCGAAATAAGCTCTATACGATGAAGAAGCAAAGCTTTCAGGGTTTTTAGATATACCATACTCACCAACAAAAGGTCTTGATTGTCCTAAAACTTTTTCTGAAGCTATAAGTTGTGGGTTACCATCTGCATTAAAAATAGCATCTTTATCAGCATATATCTGTACTATTTTGTCTTCACAAAGTGCTATTAAATCACTATCTCTAGCAAATAATTTTTGTATACTACCATATGTAGGTTCTAGCTCTTTTGTTATTTTTTCAGCCATTATAAACTGATTTAAATCGTTTAAACTAGTGCTTTTATTATATAAGCCAGAAAATATTAAACTATTTGTTCTTTTATCTTCTAAGTATTGTTCTTGTAAAGTTGTAGAAACTTTAAAGCCATTTTTAACAAAAGGCTTATTAAAGTCGTCTCTTATTCTATTAGACTCTACTCCGTTACCAAATGAATAACAATTATGATATGATAAACCAAGTTTGTTAATAATAGGTTTAACTTTTATTTTAGTTATAGAATAAGTTAAGTTTATAGTGTCTATTGTTGATATACTATCAACAGAATCTATTTCTACTTCAACATAACTACCGTCTGTTTTGTGAAATTGTAAAAAACGCCCAGCTAATAATTCTGTTTGATGATTTATGTTGTTAGCGGCAACAGTTACACTTGGATCACTAGGTAGAGGCATGCCAAACTGAGGCGTTAAACCGCTGTTTATCTCAACAACATCTCCGTTCCAGTTGTAAACTCTTGTGTCTAACAACTGTTGGTTTATGTCTATATTATACTCTTCTTTTGTACATCTAACAATATCGTGCACAGATCCTATTAAATAACTTTTTCTATTGTCTATAGGATTAATAGCGCTTTGAGTGTCTAACTGTAAAGGGTATGCTTGTGTTACTTCATGATATATATCTAAATCTACATTTTCTTTTGGCTCTGTTTCAAATATAGCTGGATTATCACTTAACAAAACATCTTCATCACTAACATAGTTTTGTAAAAACTCTATAAAAGTTGAATCAACGGTAGTTAAAGGACCTGCTAATTCGTCTGGAGGATTTAAAAGAAGTGAAGGATCTTTATCTAGCTCTATAACGTACATTGTTCTTCTATTATCTTTAGCACCAAAGTCTCTTAGTTTGTTTTTTAAATTAGTTCTTTTCTCTTCTACGTTTGTAGTGACACCATTATTAATACCTAATTCTTTTGCAAGATCTGCCCAAGCGTAATGAACGGTTCCTGTATCTTCTATATATTCGTTATTAGTTGAATCCCACACAACACGCCTATTCCAAGCCGTGTGATTATAAAGCCTTTTTTCTACAACTTTTTTAATTGTAAATATAGTATTACTATTGTCGTTTGTAAACCTAAACCTAGCGCCAGTATTTAAGTTATCTATTAAAACTTTATTTGATTGACTAAAATTATTAAGAGAAGTTCTTCCAATAGGATCCCATTGTGATATAACTTTTTCATTGTCTCTATTTGAATAATCTTGAAATACGTTACACACTTTCTTTCTATTATTTTGCTGTGCATTAAAATTTTCTATGTTTTGTAGATCTATTAAATAACTGCCTCCTGTAAAATTAGTAAGCGCAAGATTACCCGCATAATGATCGTATAAATCAGTTATGTTGCCAGGGTTATCAACTGGTAAGTTACCGTTGTGCAAGTTAACACCAACGCCTGCAAAAGACAAATGCATGTAGTGACCATTACTGCCAGAATCTCCATACACGTCTTCTCCATATAGCAAAGTGTTATTAACAGGATCTAAAAAATT
>CENI01012845.1_pt1 | contig 12479 bp, 16 predicted proteins | sample 530161 | NCBI WGS metagenome assembly CENI01 (sample SAMEA2591107, study PRJEB7988) | marine metagenome | isolation source: saline water (ENVO:00002010), including | reverse complement strand
GGTGCGTATACACCCCTCCCCCCCTGCGTATAGTAGTAGGGGGATGCCACAAAAATATTTTTCAACTTTTAACCAGGAGCTTTTATGAAAGAACGAATGAATATTACCTGTCCTCGCAATGGTAAGGACGGAAAAACTATCTGGCATACGATTGGTACGGCTTTTAAAAATGAGAAAACGGGTGGCTGGGATTTGCTGTTTAACTCTCTGCCGTTGCCTGAGATGAATGAGCGAGGTCAGCTGGTAACAAGAGCAATGTTACTGAAACCAAGAGAAAATAATAATCAACAACCTTCGCCAAATCCTCAGAGGTTCTCGGAAGGAATAGATTACTAGATGGTTAAAAGAGTTTTACCCAACCTTAAAAATTTTGCTTCGGTTCGTCAGATCAAACGAAGGATCAAAGGAAGTGAGGTTATTTATCAAAATCGAGAAACCTTGGCACAGGAGCTGATTAATTTAGGAACTGCGAATATTACGGACATTGTGTCCTGGAGTACGGATGAGGAAGGCAAGACGATTACTGAGGTCAGGGATATTAAGGATATTCCGAAATCAGCGTTGGGTGCGATTAAGAGGATTCGTATTTTACAGGATGGCACGTTGGATATTGAGATGATTGATAAGGTGAGAGTGTTGCAGATGTTAGCAAAGTCGGCTGGGTTGCTGGATGCAGAACAGGATGCGGATAAACCGGCGGTGATTGATATTAAGATGGTAGGGCCGAGTGAGGACAAATCATAAATTATTAGATCTGTTTTCAGGTATAGGAGGTTTTAGTTTAGGTGCTAAACGAAATGGAATTGAAACAATAGGGTTTGTAGAGAAGGATGAATTTTGTCAAAAAATTTTAAAAAAGCATTGGAGCGTTGTTCCGATCATAGACGATATAAGGAAAGTTAATGGAAAAGACTTTGGTTCAGCTACCATTATTTCAGGAGGATTTCCCTGCCAACCTTTCTCTGTTGCTGGAAAAAGAAAAGGCAAAGATGACGACAGATACTTGTGGGATGAAACTATTAGAGTTGTTGCCGAGTGCAAACCGAAATGGTTTATTGGAGAAAATGTTGACGGCATTGTTAACATCTCCAATGGTACAATCTTGCGACAGATACAAGAAGATTTGGAAAAAGAGGGTTTCCAAGTCCAATGTCTTGTTATTCCAGCTTCAGGCATCGGTGCTTGGCACCAAAGAAAAAGAATCTGGATCATCGGAGAAAATGTATCCAACACCAACGACTCAAGAGATAGAACATCCGAACATGGTACTGAACGACAAAGGAACAAGACGGATGACCAAGGACGGCAAGGACAGTCACAGTCTAAACCTAGCCGACACAGTCAAGATGTATCCAACACCATCGGCGAGTTGTCAGATGGATGTGGTAGCGCCACCAGACTCAGTGAGTCAAAACAAGAGTGGATGGACAGTCACTCGCAAGAACACAAAGACAAAGTTTGGGGCGAAACTGAACGATGTGGTGAACAAGTTGCAAACCGAAGGAATGTATCCGACTCCGACAGTTCAAGATTCAAAAAACAGTGGCAACCCAAGTCAGATGAAAAGAAAAACAAAACCGCTGAATGCCGTAGCTGGTGGCAGACTCAATCCGAACTTTGTGGAGTTCCTAATGGGGTATCCTATGAATTACACTCAGATAGAACCAACAGAATCAAATCACTCGGAAACTCAATCGTGCCACAAATCGCAGAACAAATCTTCAGGAGTATCATAGATGCAGAATAACATACCAGGACTTAAACTTGACTTTAGCAAATCGCCTACGATCTGGAAATTTTTACAGGATAAATCTTTTGTCAGAGGATTAATCGGTCCTGTTGGTTCGGGTAAATCCTATGCTTGTTGTGCTGAGATCTTTAAAAGAGCGATACAACAAAAACCGAGTCCAAGAGATGGAATCAAGCGAACAAGATTTGTGATTGTAAGAAACTCCTATCCGATGTTAAAAACCACTACGCTAAAAACTTGGTTAGAGTTATTTCCAGAACATATCTATGGTCCTGTTCATCATTCGCCACCCATTACACACCACATCAAACTACCCTCCAGAGAAGGAGCTGCGGGAATAGATTGCGAAGTAATCTTTCTGGCACTCGATCAGCCTAAAGATACCAGAAAATTATTATCACTAGAAATAACAGGTGCTTGGATTAATGAATGTAGAGAATTACCAAAAGCGGTGATTGACGGAACAACGCATAGAGTCGGAAGATATCCAAGCAAAGAAGATGGAGGACCAACTTGGCGTGGTGTTATTTTAGATACCAACCCTCCAGATGATGATCACTACATTTATCGGTTATCGGAAAAAGAACCACCGAGAGGAAAGTTTGCCTGGAAATTTTTTAGACAACCGCCAGGCGTATTCGAAGCTCAAGACGTTCCCCAAGAAATGCCTGAAGCTCAGGGATTTGTTTTTGGTGGCGGTAAATGGTGGCAGACCAATGATAAAGCAGAAAATTTAAATAATCTTCCCGTTGGATATTACGAACAATTACTAGGCGGAAAGAATCTTGATTGGATTCGCTGTTATGCAGAAGGCAAGTTTACTTATGTTCAAGAAGGTCGTCCTGTTACGCCAGAGTTTGACGATTCATCTATGACTGAAGATTGCGAAATTTTAGACGGAGTGCCTGTGCAGATAGGATTAGACTTTGGTTTAACACCCGCTGCGGTATTTGCTCAAAGAGATCACAAAGGCGTATGGAGGGTGATTCATGAAATTGTGACATACGATATGGGATTAGAACGCTTTGCTATTTTACTTAAAGAAGATATTAATCGATTTTTTCCTAAAAATGATATTGTCGTATTTGGTGATCCAGCGGGTAGTCAAAGATCAACTTTGAATGAAGATACTTCGTTTGATCATTTAAAAACTCATGGCATCCTTGCTAAACCCTGTGCGACTAATAATTTTAAAACCAGACGAGAAGCACTCGCCATGCCGATGACTCGATTGATTGATGGCAAACCAGGATTCAGAATAGACCGAAAATGTGTCCGTTTAAGAAAATCTTTAGCGGGGGGTTATCATTTTAAACGAGTGGCAATCGGTGCTGGGCAAGAGCGGTTTAAGGATACACCAAATAAAAACGAACATTCGCATATCGGAGATGCAGCTCAGTATTGTTTACTCGGTTCTGAATATCGTACCATGACCAGAGGAAAGTCCAGACAGTTACAACCGATGGTAGCTAAGATCGACTTTGATCCGTTAGCGTAATGTTTACAACCATAGAACTTAATCAGGCAATGAGAATCGATGGAGAAGAATCTAAGGTAATTCCGTTTCACTATACACATTTAAAGTTTATGGAATTTAGAGAAGCAGAAAAAAAATTGTTTGACAGCTTTCATGATTATGCAGAACGACTCAGGACTTTTCCTATGCACGGATTATCATTCTCAGGCATGGTCGGTAAAAAGATTGTCTGTTGTTTTGGATTGCTACCGATCTGGGAGGGCGTGTATGAAGCATGGCTGATTCCATGTTTGCAAATAGGTGAGCATAAATTTAAATTTCACAAAGCAAGTCTACGATTTTTTAATTACGCTGCTAAGAAACTCAATATCCATAGATTGCAGATCAATGTCAGTCGGTATAATTACCTAGCATACAAATGGGCAAAGTCATGTTATTTTCTAGAAGAAGGATTATTAAAAGGTTTTGGTCCTGACAAATCGGATTATTTTATGATGAGTCGATTGTTCGGGATTCAGGAAAAGGAGTAGACATGGGCGGATTATTTTCAACACCTAAAGCACCCGCAAATATCGGACCTTCTCAGGCGGAGCTGGATGCCGTTGCCAGAAGAGAAAAACTAGCGGATGAAGAAAAAGCCAGACAATCAAGAGAAGTAGCCGCCAGAAAGCGATCTCGTAAAAGAGGTACTCAAGGTTTGATGACTTCTTTTCTAAGCAGAACTCCTGAAGAAGATGAACAAAATACACTCGGACCGATGAGGAATCCAAGAGGATGAGCAAAAAATATATTCGTAACCCCAAAAAAAGAGAGGATCAAGATGCCAGAAGTCATGTACAAAAGTAACAATAAGATGATGAAAAAGAAATTTCCGTATAATTCTAAAGGCGTTATGGAAGCTAAAAATTTTGCTAAGATGACAGGCGGTAAAATGAAGATGTCCGTCAATGAATCAAAAATGAAGTATGCTAAAAAAACATAAAAATCCTGAAGGTGGTTTAACAGAAGCGGGTAGAAAATTTTTTAAAAAAAAAGAAGGATCTAATTTAAAGCCAGGTGTAAAAGGAGCAGCGAATACACCACAAAAAATGCGAAGAAAAGGATCGTTCTTGAGTCGGTTTTACGGGCGGTCAAACCTTCCCCCATTTAAAAAACCAAACGGAGAACCGACTCGGTTTGCACTAGCCGCCAGAGCGTGGGGAGAATCTGCTCCAACCAATGCTCAAGCAGCTAGAAAGTTAGCAAGTAAAGGAAAGAATTTACTAGAAAGGTATAAAAATGCCAAAGCTTAGTCCTCAACAACTCAAATCAAAATACGATAAAAACAATACTCATAAAGATAATTGGCGATCCATATACGAAGACGCATATCGGTACTCGCTGCCAATGAGAAACCTACATGACGGGTACTATGATGGCGATGTTCCTGGTCAGGATAAAATGTCGAGAGTGTTTGATTCTACTGCGATTGATTCGACACAAAAATTTGCCAATCGTTTACAATCAGGATTGTTTCCACCCGCTGCCAGATGGTGTCGACTAATACCAGGATCAGAAATACCAGAAGAACGAAAAATAGAAACCCAGCAAATCCTTGATAGCTATGCGGATCGTATGTTTGATATTATGCGACAATCTAATTTTGATCAGGCAATGGGAGAGTTTTTATTAGAATTAGCCATAGGAACTGCGGTGATGTTAATTCAGCCTGGCGATGAAGTCACTCCTATTCGCTATACGGCTGTACCGACATTTTTGATTACCTTTGAAGAAGGACCATTCGGTAGTGTCGATAAGGTCTATCGTAGAATGAAACGTCCGTATGGTGTGCTAGATCAAGAGTTTCCAGACATTAAGATTCCACAGGATATGAAACAAAAATACACCAACCGAGAAGGTGAGATGGTTGAGCTGATAGAAGGTACATACTACGATAAAAACACAGGCAGATATCATTATCAGATTATTGATCGAGGAGGACAAAACGAACTGGTGTATAGAGATTTAAAATCGTTTCCTTGGGTGATTGCCAGATACATGAAAGCAGCAAATGAGAGATATGGTCGAGGTCCTGTTCTCACCGCACTACCCGATATTAAAACATTAAACCGAGTATTAGAACTCACTCTTAAAAATGCATCGCTAACCATTGCGGGTGTCTATACTGCGGTTGATACAGGTGTAATTAATCCGAACTCAATTAATCTTGTTCCTGGTGCAATCATTCCTGTAAATTCTAATGGCGGCCCTAGAGGAGCTGACTTACAACCTTTACCCAGATCAGGAGATCCACAGTTAAGCCAGATTATAACAAACGATCTTCGTATGAACATTAAGAAAATTTTACTCGATGAATCCTTACCGCCTGACAATATGTCGGCTCGAACTGCTTTAGAAGTAGCGGAGCGAATGAAACAACTTTCACAGAACTTAGGCTCTGCATACGGAAGATTAATTAATGAAACCATGTATCCTGTGGTTAAGAGAACTTTAGAGGTTATGGATGCACTCGGTATTATTCAGCTCCCCCTCAAGGTCAATGGATTGCAAGTTAAGATTCAACCCGTAGGCGAGATTGCTATGGCAAGTAATATGACAAAGGTCAATCAGATTATGCAGTATATTCAGATCGCATCGAGTCTAGGTCCAACAGGACAAATGACCTTTAAGATCGAAGAGATATGTGACTTTATCGCAGATGCAATGGCAGTACCCGCAGCTATAAGAACTACATTTGAAGAACGACAACAGATGCAACAAGTGATGGCGGAGCAAGCTCAAGCGGTTGCTCAACAACAGATGCAACAAGGAATGATGAATGAAACCCAGCAACAAACAGCAACAAACGATCAATAGTCCTGGTTGGGAGGGATTAGATGCAATGCCAGATCCTAATGCAAGGATCGAACCCACCGAACTCGACAAACTCTATCAACAAGTATTTTCCACCGATCAAGGTCAGAAACTTTTAATTCATTTGAGAAAAACTTATCTGGATGTACCCGCATGGACACCTGGATTTGATCACTCATTTGGTTATTTTAGAGATGGTCAAAATTCTATAATCAGAGAAATAATTTTAAAACTAAGGAGAGCAAGAAATGGATGAAGTCCAAAATCAAGAAGAAGTTAAAACGGAAGAAACACCAGAACAACCAGAAGGATTAATGGCGAAAGCATCCCTTGAACCTGAAACCACAGGCGAAGATGAGGGCATGGAAACCAAGCCTGGAGATCAGGTGGTCGAGGGTGAGGATTTAGATAATGTACAGTTTGAAAAGCCTGATCACTGGCAGGATAAATTCTGGGATGATAAAGAAGGACCAGATCCAGACAAGCTTATGAAAAGCTATAATGAATTAGAAAAAGCTTATCATAAAAAAAATAGCAAAGCACCGGAGTCGTATGATTTAAAAGCACTAGAAGAACAAGGTATTGATAACAATGATCCAGAAGTTGAATTTGCATCAGGCTGGGCAAAAGCGAATAACATCTCGCAAGAATCTTTTAATGAGCTGGTCAGTAAAATATCAGAGATCAGAGGTGAGAATATGCAACAGGCTGAGATTAACGAAAAAGAAGAACTGGCTAAACTTGGAGAAAATGCAAATGAGAAAATTCAGAGCATGGCGAACTGGGGTAGAAAGTTAGTCAGTCAGGGAATCTTAAACAAAGAGGATTTTGAAGAGTTTAAAATCATGGGGGGTACTGCTCAAGGTATTAGAATCTTAAATATTTTTAGAGGTATGACAGGCGAAAAAGAAATACCAACTATGAATATGCAAGTCGATGGCCTAGACAAGGATGAAGTACTATCTAGGGTTGCTGATCCTAAATATGCAACGGATGAAGCCTTTAGAAAAAAAGTTGAAAAAGACATGATTGAGTTAGAAAGGTCAGGCAAGTTATCTTAAACACAATCAAACAAAAATTTAAAGATGCGGATAACATTATTGATTTTAGTGTTGATCTTGTTTTGCTAATTTTTGATATCTTAACGACTCCCCTACTCATCCCCATACGGATTGCAAAGTTCTATATAAAGTCATGGATTAAGGCCTTTATTAAAAAGTTTCTTAAAAAAACTTATAAACGCTTTTATGAGAAAAGCTAGAAGGTACTTTTTTTCTTGTAAAATTATTTTACATGGTTTATAAATTAAGTAACCAATAACCTTTTCGGCTGGTTTGGCTTCTCAGAAATGAGATTGTGTAAGGCAATTCCTTATATGTTTGGCTGGATCTTTTTCCAATAACCGAAGCGATTAATAAAAATTTTAATTATTTAACAGGAGTACAATTATGAGTACAGGATTATCAACAGCTTTTATTACCCTGTTTGAAGCGGAGGTAAAACAAGCATATCAAGGCGAATCTGTATTGAATAATAGTGTTAGGATGAGAACAAATGTTCAAGGTTCTACTGTCAAGTTTCCTAAAATTGGAAAAGGTGTATCACAGATTAGAACTCCACAAACAGATGTTGTGCCATTGAACACAGAATTCAGCACAGTAACAGCCACCATGCAAGATTTTATTGCAGCGGAATATTCTGATATTTTCGATCAGAGCAAAGTAAACTTTGATGAAAGACAAGAACTTGCCCAAGTAGTGGGTAAAGCGATTGCCAGAAGAGAAGATCAAATTATTATCGATGTGATGGAAGCAGCTACACCAGGAGCCACGATAGGAAATACTATAGTAACCTCAGGTTCAGCCGCGGCTTCAGATTTAAATATCGGGAAAATCATCGCAGCAAAAAAAGCTATGGACGCTGCTAATGTAAGTCCAAACGACCGACATGCAGTTGTGCATGCGAATTCGATTGCTGGACTATTAGGAGATGAAAGGGCAATTTCTGGTGATTTCCAAAATATTCGAGCATTAGTACAAGGTGAGATTAATACCATGATGGGATTTCAATTTCATATTGTCGGTGATCGAGATGAGGGCGGGCTTGCCATTGATGGAAGTTCAGATCGGAATACCTTTTTCTATCACAGATCAGCAATTGGATGTGGCGTAAGTGTCGCACCTAAAGTGGAGGTAAATTATGTTCCAGAAAAAACTTCGTTCTTAGTAAGTGCGATGTATTCTGCTGGAGCAGTTGCAATCGATACCGCTGGTTTAATTAAAGTAACTTGTAGAGAATCATAGGAGGTAAATTATGGCATTTGCAAGAGCAGGATGGAATCCTATTGGTGGCATGAGCAAACGAGGTTCTGCACCCCAGATGTGGTCTTATACCACTACGGATAGCCTAGCAACAATGAATACATCAGCGTACTTTAATAGTGTGTCTGATGAAGTAAAAGTCGGTGATTTAATTTATGTTCATGATTCAAACACGCCTACTGCTTCTTTAGTCGTTGTATTATCCAACGCTTCTGGAGTGGTCGATGTGAGTGACGGAACAGCACTTAGTGTAGCTGACGCAGACTAATTTACGAAACTGTGGGGAGCTTCGGCTCTCCACTTTTAATAAAGGATTTTTTTATGGCAACGGGAGATACTCAAGTCAGCATTGCGAATCAAGCACTTTTGTTGTTGGGTTCTGACACAATAGCGAGTTTCTCTAACGGAACAGCGGTTGGTAATGCTTTAGATATTATCTATCCCAAAGTCAAAACCACAACCCTTGGAATGTATCCTTGGACATTTACTTTAAAAAAAGCGGAGTTAGCTAGATTATCAACAGCACCTACCGCCCATTTTTTATATCAATATTCACTACCACCAGACATGATTAATAGTGTGCCTAGATCGGTCTATAACTCAAAGGATCGAGGAGCATCAACAATCACAGATTGGCAAATTCAAGGTGAAACATTATTAACGGATAACACTTCAATCTTTGTAGATTATCAACAAGATATTGTAGAAGGTAAGCTCCCTGTTTATTTCACTCAATTACTGGTTTATATGTTAGCATTTAACTTAGCCGAAACCATTACTGACCAAACAGAAAAAGGAGCATACTATAAAAACATCGCACTCGGTGGAGCTGCTGATAATAACCGAGGAGGTTATTTTAGAACCGCCATTAATTTAGATGGTGCGGGAGAAACTCCACCCGTTATTGCTCAGTATCTCTTAACCGAGGTTAGAGGAGCATGAGTCGAATTGTTCAGTATCAATCATCATTCACTATGGGCGAGTTTGATCCGCTTGTTAAAGGTAGAGTGGACATCACTCAGTATCAGGCGGGTTTAGAAAAAGCCACCAACATTGTATGTATTCCGCAAGGTGCGATTGAAAGAAGGCCAGGACAACAATTTTTACTGGATGTATCTTCTGACTTAGGCGGATCGTTTACGGCTCAACAAGGACTTCGTTTGATTCCGTTTGAGTTTTCAAGTGTAGATTCGTTCATGCTGGTCTTTGTTAAATTATCAACGAATACTACCAACAATGCCAAGATGTTTGTCTTTAGACAAGGCGTATTGCAGACCAATATAAATTCAAGTGGTAATAATTATTTAACTGTATCGTTAGGCGATATCTCTTTTGATGCGATTACCTTTACACAATCTGCGGACACTTTAATTTTGATGCATGAAGATCTAGCTCCGTTATCGATTGTAAGAGGTGCTAATAATACGACCTGGACAGCAAGTACAATATCAATTACTTCGCCAAAATTTGCTTTTACAAAATCGGTATCTGAACCTTCAGGAGATATTACACCCTCTTCTATTGACGGAACTGCAACCATCTCAGCAAGTGCAAGTATTTTTTCTAGTGGCAATGTCAATCAATATATCAATGTTAAAAACGGATTTGGTCGAGCAAGAATTGTAGAGTTTGTATCCGCTACATCTATTAAAGTCAATGTAGAGATTCCGTTCTTTAACACTTCTGCAATCACAGCAACAAACTGGGAACTCGAAGCGGGATACGAAGATGTATTTTCATCGACTAAAGGATTTCCAAAAACAGGGGTCTTTCATGAAGGACGATTATATTTTGGTGGATCGAAGAGTTTACCTTCGGCTTTATTCGGATCAAAGGTATCTGACTTTTTTAATTTTCTTGAAGCAGAAGGTTTAGACGATGATGCTATATTCGCAATTTTAAGCAACAATTCTGTTAATTCAATTACGGGCATTCGTTCAGGCAGAGATTTGCAAATCTTTACAACAGGCAATGAATTTTTTGTCCAGCAAGGTGAAGGGCAACCGATAACTCCTGGCAATCTAACCATTAAAGCTGCAACTTCTTCTGGATCTAAACCTAATATTATGCCTGTATCCGTTGAAGGCGGTACGATTTTCTTACAAAGATCCGGTAAAGCGTTGCGGGAGTTTTTATTTAGCGATGCAGAATTATCCTATCAATCTAACAATATCTCTTTGCTATCGAGTCATTTGCTAAAAAGTCCTGTTAAGATTGCTTTTAGAAGAGCAACCTCTACAGATGATGGCGATTTACTTATGATAGTCAATGGTACTGACGGAACAATGGCAGCGTATTCTGTACACCGATCACAAAAGGTTGTGGCTCCAAGTGAGTTTATAACCGATGGTACATACGAAGATTGTGCGGTGGATATTGATGATATTTATGTGATTGTTAAAAGAACCATCAACAGTAGTACAAAACATTATATCGAACGATTAGACGATGACAGAACAACAGATGCATCGTTTCAGCTGTTTGACGGATCTGCCGATGGTAACAAACCCTCCTCCACAACAGTTTCTGGTTTGAGTCATTTAGAAGCTAAGACTGTTGAAGTGGTAAGAGATGATATTTTCTTAGGGGAAAAAACTGTTTCATCAGGTGCGATTACAATTGATCAAGTTCCTACCACTTATGTAGAGATAGGGTTGCATCATGATGTATTAGCTAAGACCCTACCCGCCGAACCTAAACTTGCTTCAGGTACAATGGTCGGCAGAAAAAAAAGAATTGTGGCGGTATCGCCTGTTTTAAATCAAACACAGAATATTGCAATCAATGGTAATGAGGTGAGTCTTAAACAGTTCCCCTACACTCTTGATTCTTCTGAAACATTATTCACAGGGCGTAAGCGTGTAACTCCGATTTTAGGATTTAGCGAAGAAGCTCAAATATCAATCACTCAAACGAAACCTTTGTTTTTTACTTTGTTAAGTTTAGAGTATAGCGTAAGTGGTAGCCAATGAGTGCAGGAGCAATATTTGGAGGGCTTGGTGTATTAGGATCTGTTTTACAGTATCGCTCAACTGTTACAAGTGGCAAAGTACAAAAAACCATAATGGAAGCTCAGGCTCGCAATAAACGACTTGAGGGTAGAGTTGAAGCCGTTAAAGCTAAAGAAAGTGCCAATGAAATACTAAGACGAACAAAAAGAGCGTTAGCCAGCAATCTTGCCAGAGGATATTCAAGTGGTGTTCTTCCAGAAGTAGGATCGGCAGCGGTGTTTAGCGAACAACAAGTATTAAGACCCGCAGCATTAGATGTTGGTATATTAGAACAAGATGCTTTCTTAGCTATTGAACAATCAGAAAGAGAAGCTAGAAATTTAGAGTACCGAGGAGCTATGGCTGCTAGACAAGCTCAAACTCAAGCGATTACAGGATTAGTTATGAATGTTGCTCAAGTTGGTTTGGCAGGTGCTTTTAGTGGGATGAGCCTTGGTGGAGGTTCTGGTTATTCAGCAAGTGCATTTCAAGGAGTAAGCAAGGCTGGTACAACAAATGTTCCTATATCATCAAGAGTAGGACCAGCGTTTGGAGGATAGATGGTTGAAAGAGTAAGACAAAAGAGATCAATATTAAGTTCAGGATACAGACCAAGTGCTGCAACTGAGGTAGGTATTTTAGAACAGCAGATGGTCGGACAAGATCAAATGACGAAGTTACTTAATACTATGTCTGGTTTTTTCTATGATCAAATGCAAGAAAAGGTTGTAGAAGAAGGAGAAGCGTATGGAGCTGCTAATCCAATCACTTTAGAACAATTAGCTAATGCTCAACAATCTGGCGAGGATGTGCTTAAAAAATACGGATACGGAACAAAAGGTAAAGCTGCTCGCAGTAAAGCTCTTGAAGGTTTGATATTAGATGTTGAATCCGAAGCTGCAAGAACATTTACTGCTTTAGAAATAAATGCAAAAGCAACTAAGATTGATCCAAGTGAATATGCTGAACAATTAGATGCAACTATTTTAGGTTTTACAAATGTAACTCAAGGTTTTCCAGAAATATCAAATAAAATAAAATCAACACTTTCTGTTTCAGCTAGTGGATATTTAAAAGAGTATTATAAA
>CENI01022353.1_pt1 | contig 12507 bp, 8 predicted proteins | sample 530161 | NCBI WGS metagenome assembly CENI01 (sample SAMEA2591107, study PRJEB7988) | marine metagenome | isolation source: saline water (ENVO:00002010), including | reverse complement strand
CCATCCCATGCCATTGCCTTGCATTCTAACTTCGCCCCATAAATTCAATTGTGGTGGTAACTCTGGACTAAATAAAGGATTTCTAGATTTAGCTTTTTGAAGGGCTAGATAAAATCCTCTCATAGCCGGTGGCAACTCAGTATATCCTTCTGGCAACATTGTATTAGATGCCTCTGGATACTTTATTCTTTCTTTAGTAGCTGACCATGCTGAATTAGATGGTATGTATGATTGTTGTGTTGGTGCTATTGCAAAGGCTACTTGTGATACTTTTTCTGATACAAGCTCTGCAAATCTTTCAATTCTATCCTCACCAGACATATCTAAATTAGGTTCTAAAATAATTTTAGTCATGTCAGATAAACCTTGCATCATAGGATGCTGGTCTATGTAATCAGTTGTTGCTAATGCAAAAGCCGTAGCCATTTCTAATAATACATCTGGGTTATCTTCATGTTGTGTAAAGTAAGCGTAATCTACAGCCATTGCTAATAAACCAGATACAGGGTCAAAGCGTGAGAAAGTAACCGATCTCATTGTGCCGTCATCCATTTTAAAAGTACAAGAGTATCTAGGAATATTTAAACGATCTAACGCTTGTTTTGCCTCTCTATCACTTGGACCAGATCCTGTACAGAAAAAGTCCTCACTTGCTGTTCCAGATACTAGACTAGATACTGTATAAGCTATACCAGCACCCATAGTAATCTTTGCCATTGCCTCGTCTTTTTCTCGCCCAGTTCCATTTCGTAATTTACCAATAACATTAAAAGGCAATGAACGATCAAATACTTCATTAAAAATATTAACTGGTGTTTTGTAAAAAGGTACAAACAATTTAGATATAGGATGGTTCATCATTGGTGCTAAACTACCAAAGAACCCATCTAGGTCACCTTGAAAAGTTAACTCTTTTGCCTCTTTTGCTGCTGTTTCAAATACATCCATTGGTGGATTTATAAATGTTTCTGCGTAAACAGTTTTAGATTTTAGCATTGCATCTTCTTTAGATAAACCACCCTTTAATGCATCATCATACGCTATAATAGATTTTCGGTACGCTTGTTTAGCTATAGAGGCTCGCATAGCTATAACTTTAAAAAACTCATCTTCACCAACTAATGCTCTGCCAGACATTCTAAAATAAACGCCAAGGCTATCAACAAAAGCTGGACCGTAATGACCTTCTTTTAGTTTATTAATTATTTCGCTAATATTGCCTGTCGAGCCTATAGCTTTGTTGTTTCCTAAGTCTAACTTACTACCATCCATAACAGGCTGCTCATCCCACAGAGCCTTGCTAGAAAGAATAAAAGCATCAAAGAAAGCATTTTGTATACCATGAACACTTGCTAAAGCCTCACCCATCAATACACGGTCTGAATTGTCAGCCTTAAATATTGTAGTTCTTGCAGCACCAATACCACCAGCCAACCCAGTTTCCATAACCTTTAGACCTTGAAATATACTGTTGCCAGCCATGTTGACCATATGGGTTACCGGGCTAGTAAGAATAGAGTTAAGCCATATTTCTACTATAGCATCTGTAGATCTTGCCATTAATGATTGCTTGGCAAATAAAGGACGTACATTTTTTGGCACTCTTACATAGTAATCAAGTAAAGTATCAATATCATCCGGGCTTTCAAAACGATCTAATAAATTATTTAATTGATCAGAGTAGGCTTTAATATTTCCACTTGGTGTAATTTTATTAGCATTTTTTATTACAGACATACCTCTAGCATATTCACTTACATTACCAGATAATGAGGCTGACAATCGTGATGTAAAAGATATAAGTTGATATGCTACTATTTGATCAGTTTTATCACCAGTTTGTAACGCCTTTTGTGATGCTTGTTTTGCTAATTCACTCATATTAACCAAACCAATAATTGCTCCTACAGTATCTTCGGCTGGCAATACTTCACTTGGTTTACGGTTTAACATTCTCATAATAACATTATATAAACCATTTTTTTCAGCTAACTTTGTAGCTGCCTCTACACTAATAGTATCCCTTCTTAATTTTTTAAATAAATCTTTGTTTGCTAATTTAATTTGTTCCATAAAACCAGCAAGGTTTTGATCAAATTGGTCAATTTCAAATACAGCTTTTAGACTTTCGTCTGAGGTAAGTTTTTCACCTAACTTTAGAAAGTTAATACCGGGATTTTTACCTTCTGTTATTGTGCTTAATAAATCATCTAATTTAATATCTTCACTTGGCTTAACTAAAACAAAACCACCCATGTCGGTTATTTCTTCTGTAGCCTTCATAGAGCCGTATACTTTTTTCTCTGAACTTAAAACTGTACTAGATACTGCATCTTTGGCACTCTTCATTGCATCAGTAACAACCTTGCCCATGCCAGCAAGTTTTATTTCACCTTGGGTATTGTCAGTATTTACAATGTTTGTTTCTTGTTCGGTAATCTCTGATGGATCTTCAATAACTACATCTTCTACTACAGGCTCCATAGGTGGCTCAACAGGAGCAGCATCAAGTATATTTTTATCTATCGTAGGTTCTTTAACTTGTATCGCCATCTTGATCTCCCTGGTTTAATGCACTCATTCCACCAACTGCCAATGGTACAGCAAACATTGCCTGTCCAGCCGAAACTTTTTCTTTTACTTCAGGTGTAATTTTTATTGTAAAACCCCTCTCAACTTCCCCTTGCAAACTCTCAATAATAAGCTCTGTATCTATAGCACCTTTATATGTGCTTTTTAAAACGTCTTTAGCTACAGAAGGGATAATAACATCGTAGTATTCTTTGTTTCCTTCTCTGTTCCATCTTGATGCGTGAACTTGCCCCGGTGTAATAGAAACATAATCATAACCTTCATCAACGGCTCTCGCTAATATTCTCTTTAAGGCAAGGGCTGTCCATTTTCTTGTGTCTGTTACAAATGGTGCTGAAGGCACATCAGATTTTAGAGCAAAGCCTGGTCTTGTATCAAAACCTAAATCCTTACCTTGCTGACCCCAGTCACTTTGTATTTCTTCTATGTATAGAACCTTGCCACCATCATCTGCTCTACGATCTTTAGTTCTTATATGGGCTAATACATCGCTTTCTTCCCAATGTGATCGATCAAAATTAACATCTGCAAGTTTGGCACTATTATTTTCATCTGCTAGTACAAGGATAAATTCACGGTAATTCTTTCCACCAGGTAATGTTTCATTTTCAAACTTTGTTGTTTCTGAACTAAATTGAATATCATCATTATCTTCAGCGTATCTCAATGCCGATACTTTAGCCTCTTCAAGATTATAATTTATATTTGGTGTAGCCTCTCCAATTTGTCTAGGGTCATAATCTGGTGTTCCATAATTTAAGGCTTTTTTAAATGCACCTTCACCTTTGGTATCCTCTATGTTTTTAAATATTGAATAACCTACATCATCATTGCCTGTTATGACATAGCCTGTATTACTGTCTTGATATATTCGTATTGGGTTATCATAGTATTCAATGTCTGCTTTATTTCTATATTTATTTAGGCTACCCGGTGGGTCATTGGGAAATTCTTTATCTGCATCATCTAATAATTCTTTAGCCCTTTCTTCAATATAATTAGGTCCATAGGCATCTTCTGGTTTCATTACTGTCCTATGTATCTGTACTACAGGATCATCATTCCAATTCATATTTAGATTTTCTTCAGATACATCTCGTACATTTTCCTGTAAGGCAATACGGTTGTTTTCAAGTTGCTCAATTACTTCCTGTTTAGTTACTTTGTCTTTTTTAAAAAGTTCATCTAAACCGGTCCATTCTATTTCATCTTTTTTAACCCCGGCTTTTAACAGCATATTCATAAACTGTTCGCCTGTGCCTTTTTCCTGTTTGATAAGTTTTGCCTGTTCAAGTGCATTAGAATAGAAATTTAGATTATCAACATTTTTATTAGGAGCCAACTTAGCTAGTTGAGTGTTTATAGCTTTGTCTATTTCACCAGCACCCATTGATGATAATGTAGTGCCATCACCAGCATCTAAACTTTCCTGTGCTTTAGTTCCTATAGTTTCTAATGTTGTTTTTACGGCTGGGCTTCCTTTAACAGCGTTATATAATACACCTAGACTTCTAAATCCTTGCTCGGCTGCTTCACCTAATAACCCACCCTCAAAATATCTTTGTGGAGCTTTTTGTATTTTCTGTAAAAAATAGGATGCATCTTCATCGGCTGCTATACTTTGTAACATAGCATTTTTTAGCTCTTCATTCTGTACAAAGAACTGTATGCCCATTTCCATCAGACCTTCTTCTTCTGGTGGCATACCGGCAAATTCAGCCGTACCATATCCTAGAACATTAGCTAGAAAGTTTTTACCGTAACCCATCGGTTTGAGTGCCATTTTGGCTACCTTAGAATAAACACCACCAGGTGCGACAACTTGACCACCAACTTCACCTAATGAAGATCCTATTTCCTGTGCTGTACCTTCTGGTGCAAATGCATCATTAAGATATTCATTCATAGAATTATATCCCGGTACATTCTCATTTAACCACGGCATGACATTGTTATTTACAAAAGGTAGGAAAGTTTTAAATGTTTCTTCAGCACCAATAGCCATTCCGGGAAGTATGCCTTTAGTAACACCAAATAAAAAGTCCGGTGTATTTTTAAGACCTTCTATAGCCATTGAACCCATTGTCTTTAATTTTTCAAAATCCTCATAACCTCTTAATATTTTCTCATTAGCAAACAACCGACCATCTTTTAAATAGGTAGTATTGCCCTGTGATCGTATTCTACGGCTATCAGATATTTCTTTAAATAGTTCGTCCATTATTCAAACATTCTGCTTAATCGTGAAGGATATGCGTTAGCAATATTTATACTTATTTTACCAAAAGTTTTTCTGTCAGCAATTATGAGTTCAGCTATATCTAAAGCATCTTTTAGAAGACCATCTAAATCTTGGTCTGTTGCCTTTGCAAATTTATCCATTAACTCTTTGTCAAGATTTTGTAGTTCTGAATATGTAGCTAGTTCTTGAAGAACCTTCACAGCATCTGCTCTGTTAAATTTAATTCTATTAGCTATTAATTCTTTACCTTTAGTTTCGTATAAATTTTGTGCTGTTAAAATTGCAGAGAAAGGTTTGCCATCTAGTTTAGCCTTTAATTCAGCCTCAAAAACATTAGTCATAATTTCTCTATATACTCTTTCTTTTAAAGCATCGTCACCGTTTGGATCTGTAATTCTTATATTTGGGTCATGGTTTGTTTGATCTAAAATATAACGTCTAGCTTCGCTCATTCGTTGAGTGCCTATTGAATTAATTTTGCTATACATAGACGTAAAAGTGTTTTGACCTATTAGATTTTTTGCAAACGCATCAGTTAATTCTTCGTGAGTAAGAGGATTGTCTACAGAAAATAATTTATAATTTAATTTTTGAATTGTTAATTGATTGTCTTTAAAATTATTTCTTATATCATCTTCGTAGGCTTTACTTATTTTTTCCCATTCTTTTAGTTCTTCACTTGTGTATTTTAATTTTTGTGTTTGAAAAGGTAACATTATATCATTAGCACTATCTTGATCACGCACAGCTAGAAAGGAAACAGCATCTGATATAGCAAAGTTTATTTTTTCTTCATTCTCTGCTCTTTCTAGATCATCTTTTTCTTTTAATAATTGTTTACCTTTATCTATTGAAGTTTGAACTTGTTTGACAAAATCTTTACGGTTAACACCATAATCTTCAGCAAGTTTCATAGCTTTACCAATGTTACCGGGAAGTTTATTAAACTCACCTTCACGCATAAATCTTATAATTTCTGTATGTTTTGAGAATGCTAATAGTTCATTAACAACAGTATTTTTAGCTGCTAGACGAACAGCCTCGGTCATTCGGTTATTAAATCCTACTGTGTCAACACCTACTGATGACAACTTACTCATATTATCTAATGTTGTTATTTTTAATTGTTCAGTAGCATTGGACCCATTTTTAAAATAACTTTCTATATCTATAGCAATATTATTAATATCAATCTCACCGTTAGCTATAACTTGTGCCTTATATACCTTATTATGCTCACCCATAAATTTATCAACATAACTTAAATACCGTGCATTATTTTCCATGCTTAGTTTAGCTCTGAATTTTTTAGCAAAGCCCGGTGATGTTTCATCTAGTGTAGCTGCATAACCAGCAACTATTTCATTTAGTTCATTTACATAATTTGTAGGTGATAAAGCCTGTTTACCTTTTTCATCTAGCTTACCGTACTGTGTAACTAAAGAATTATAGCTAGTAGTAAGTTCAGTAATTTTTGACTTAGCTATATACTGTAACTCATCACTTACCATTTCTAATTGTGCTGCTCTAACTGATTGCCCATATACAGTAAACTTATCACCAGCTATAGGTATTTCTTCTCCGGCATTATAAGCATCTTCTATCTGTTGTTTTGTTGGAGCATTCTCTGCACCATACTCAGCACCTTCTATTTTAGCCCTTTGTTCTGCAATTTTAAAAAGGTAATTACTCATGCGATCAAGGCTAGAAGACATCTCACTAAATGCCTGTGCCTGTACCCGGCTACCAACAAAGTCAGTCTGTGGTACTTTAAACTGTAATCCTAGTGGTTGTAATTTTACGCTCTCAGCCATTATTAAATACCATAATTAAAAATTCTTTTTGGGTTTACAGCATCAGCGAATGATGTTCCAAAATCAGCACCACCAATCTGACTAGATGTTATATAGCCTGTCGCTATATCGCCCATTAACTGGAACGGTGCTAGTTTCTTAATTGTTTTAGAAGCCGTTAATTGTTGCCCGGCTTGGTAGTTAGCCATCTCTTTAGCCATCATGGCATTATCTCTAGCTATCTGAAATTCAGATACACCCAGCCTTCTATTATATAAGTTTGTCATTTCTATAACACCAGAACTCCCAAAAGGATTTAACCCCCTAGCAGCCCCTCTAGCTACATTAGCAGCCGTTACCTGGTTCATTCTACGCAACACTTCATTACCTTGCCTCTTGTACGCTATAGCGTTTACACGACCTTGTAATTCTGTCTGTTTAGCCTGTGCCTCTAATTGCTGTGCCTGTGCCTGTTTGCCTCTGTATTCTGCTACGGCTGAACCAGCCGATACTGCCATCATAATATAAGGAATAGCTTCCATTTACGCTCCTACAGCCAATTTAAAGTCCATCGACAACACCGTAAAGAATACAGGCTTGGATTGACTTATGGTTATTTGTGCATCTGTGCTATAGCCAGTTAGACCATGTACTTTTTTTATCCCGGTAATAGTTGGCACAGTACCACCACCACTATATGGCAAAGTCTGTAATGGAACTTCAAATCCATTAACCGTTAGGTTCTGTGTCCGATACATAACCGGGGCTATTTCTAATATTCTTTTCTTTTGTGTAACCACTCGACCACTTGGCAGATTAGGTTCTACCGGGTTAGTCTTTACAGTTACCGTAAAATCTAGACCAGCCTCTATATAGGATGATGGTTGTGCTGATGTAGTAATAGTTCCAGAAGAGTTAACCGTTACGTCACTCTCAACTATATCATCTCTAATTACCTTGGCTGTCTTAGCATTTAAATGAGATACTAGGTCATAACTAGTACCACTAAAGCTACTAGTTTTCTGTACTGAACTATCTGTCGTAAAATCATCATCAAATACTTCCAGGTAATATTTTGTAGCAGAATTGACCGTTCTTTTAACAACGGCATAGATAACATCTAAATCAACTCCTACATCTAGAAAAGTTCCATCTGTTTCTAAAAAAGAAGGGGCTACTATGTTTTGTTGTTTATGGAGCATAAAACAGGCAAGTGTTCCAGCTAACCCAGAGCTTGCTGATCGGTATCCTGTCGTACTTGTGCCATTAACAATCATTAAAAAATCGCCCTCTGTCGTATCAGTAGCCGGACGTATTGCCATACTTTTAGGATCAACTATAAGATGACTAGCTAATAAACTTATATTGTTGGCAACATAGGATAGCTCAACATCACTAAACAACATTTCTCTTAATGCTTTACCCTGTCGTTGAATAAAGAAAGTTCCACCTTCAGTTGCTACAGGCTTTATACCATCTTTAGATCCTCTTTTAGTCGTACTTTTTACCGATACATTGTTTGGCGTAATTGGGTCCAGATCAGCTTGTGGAATAAAGAACTCACCACCCGTAGTAAATATTTGTAGATCTCTACCAGATCTTAAACCCACTATTGAGTTAAGTGTATCGGTTTCCATATGTACAAGAAATGCATCATCATCTAAATTTTCAGATGCTTTAAAGTTATATGGATCACCAACCTTGCTACCAAACAATGTCATAGGCAAAACAAAAGAGCCACCTAAATACAACCTTCCTTCATGGAAGGTACAAGTGTGAGGATATCCATTTGCACTACCTCCACCAGAACTAGCAAATATTGGATGAAAACTATTATCAAAACACCACTCATTATTAGCAATCGCATCAGTTGTAGAAAACGGCACTAATACTACTGCCTCAACTTCGGTTCCAGACAAAAATTTTGTAATAGTAGCCTTGCCAAATCCATTCCAAGTTGTGTTACCTAGTGAGCCTTTAGATTGAAATACTTGTTGTCCTACAGAGGCACTACTAAAAGTACTACTTACACTTGCCGAAAGTTTTATATTACCAGTAGTTGCTGATGCTGTTAAAGTGCCATTTGGAACAGTAACTGAAGTACTTAAACCAATTAAATCACCTCTTATTAAAGGAGCATTGTCTACTATGTCAGTAAACGAAAAAGTCCAAGTAGTATCACTAGCACCCCGGACAAGTTGTAGTGGTATCATATTACGATTAACAAAAATTATTGTATCTTTATTTTGTGTGTAATTTAGCTGTCTTAATGTAAAACCAGTATGCAAACTTTGACCAAATGATAAACCTCGATCTACATAATTATTACCAGAACCATTTAAATTTGTTTGTAAAACACCATCTTTATAAACACGCAATCTCATGTTTGTACTGCTTTGGCTTATAGTGTTTGTTATAGTTAAAACAAGTAAATATGTTTGCCCGGTAGAATACTCAAAAGGTACAAGTTTTATTTCATCAGTTGTGCCAACATCTGAAGTATAGTCAGCTACATATTTTAAACCCGGTCTACGGCTAAAGCCACCTTGAGGTTCAAAGATTACGTTCTTAGCCTCGGCTACTGAGCTATAATATTGCTCAATGTCTACACGACCTCGCAGTAATGGATCTATTTCACCATGAGAAAAACTTGCTTGATATTGTTGTACTCTGCTCATGCCCTAATATCTGTTAATAAATAATCACCTACTACTGACGGTGTTTGACCACCGGCATCTATGTTAGCTGCCTGTCTAAAATATCCACCTCTTTGATTTTCGGTTGCTGTACCTAATGCTATTTCTCGCCAATACTGTGATTTTGTTGTTTGATCAGTAATAACTTCAGCTAAATGCCAAGCTACTTGATATCCTAATAATTGTACAAAATAATGTGGCATTAAAGTTTCACCTACAGCCTTTTGATAATCAATGAATATTGTAAGGCTATCGGTCATTAAAACAGTTGTGCCATCAGATGCTTGGTTTATTTCCCAGTTTTTATAAATAGCTGACCCGGCAGAGCCAGATGTTCTTACAGACCTTGGAACACCATTAAGCATATCATTAGGTAAAGTAAACTGGTATTGCCATTCAGAATTAGGTGTAGCTGTTTGTCTGGTAAGCTGTGCTTTAGCAATTGTAAAAGACCATTGATACATTCCTAAAGTAGATCTCTTGATATCCGGGTATAAAGTAGAACAAGCACTCGCTTGAGGAGTGCCGTCAGAAAAACTCGTTATTGAAGAAGAGCCTAATAATAATAATGCTTTGTTACAAATTGATACGTCAGTATCACCACTTGCCATATATAAACTCCCTAAGTTGGGTTGGGCGAGGGGAGAAAGCCAATGCCTTGACTACCTCGCCCAATCTCTATTTATTAGTCACTATCAGAAACAGCACCGATTGTAGTACCGTCTGAAATATCAACTGTTCCACCAGAATTGCTCACCACAATATGCATGGTTACAGTTCTAGTACCACCAGTTGCACCGTGTACCATAATCATATCTCCAACACTTAGCGTGTCAGATAAATCATTAAAGTAGCCACTCGCATCAATTACTGTGTGAGCATCTGAGCTAGTGTACACATAGAGTGCCGGGGTTGTGCCAGCTTTTGACTGACCACCTAATGGACCCCATCCAGATCTTGCAAATGCCATGTTTAACTCTCCCTACAAGTAATATCAACTAGACCGTCTGTATCAATCACAGAAGCCCCAGCCGAAAGTTTAGCCGTTACTAGGAATGAAGTTTTCTCTGGAACGTAATTGATCTCAGTAGATGGAGCCATACCAATTGCCATAGCAACAGATTGCTTATGAAATGCAAAAGTCGTACGATCTGAAGAACCGTCAATAGTAAGACCTCCCTCATCTCTATCGCCAATCATGTGAACAGTAAATCCTAAGAAACTATTTATTTGACCAGCTACTAAGGCACGAATATTTTGGAAATCTCCAGAAATCGCTCTCTCATCACCTAGTAATGCAGACAAGTTATTTGCATGAATAATCAAGTGTCTATCTGTTGGTGGTACACTTTTTGTGTCTAACGCTTTCTTAGCAGCTAGAATTTTACCAACATTTAAATCACTTGCTGCTGCCGAACCAGTTGTAACAACAGTATTTGCTACAGTAGTTCCAGCACTTGCTGCGAGTAATGCATCCAGTAAAATCTGATCCTGTCTACGACCAATCGCATTACCTACGACTTGTGCTAATTCTTGACGTTCATCAAAGTTTACTTTTTGCTGATTAAAAATGTCACTATATTCTGGAGCTACAAAATCCGTAAGACTAACGGAAGTAGTTCCAAAACTAGTATTTAAAGGGGTCACATCGGTTTGAGGTGATCTCACTTGTGCTTGCCCTTTACCAATATTGGGGAAATTGGCAGTACTGCCCACAACCCCAGTTCGCAATCTACACACACCTGTCAACTGAGCAGTAGCTTGATACGCTTGCTTTACTTCAGCATCGAAAATTTGTGTAAATGCAGTAGATAATCCAGTAGATATTTTAAAATCTCCCTACATAAGTTAAAATTTAAAGCAATCGCCTTAAAGGTTGTTGGGAAATCCCAGCCTTCTGACTACGTTTTTACGTTAACGCAACGATGAATTAATCATGTCAGACCGGCTCAAAGAGTTATCGATCACCTAATCTGTAGCACAGATAATTATTACTTGTAAACCATTAATCTAGGATTTGTACAAAAAAGGGGGCTGACACAAAAGGGGAACTCATCTGCCAGCCCCAGTTTATCCCGGGAGGAATTTAGTCGGGAAACCTACGCTCATATTCTGTTTCAATTTTTCTCATATAGGATGGATCTTTATTAACCCATCTTTCATCATTTCTCATTTCAGACATTCTTAAATCAAACTCTTCATCTGTTTCATTTGTGTTTTCTGCGACTACTATAGGTAACGGTCTATTATCGCCCATCATTTGTCTAAAATCTCTAAGGACTAAATTGCCCATAGCAGTTGTACCAAACTCTTTTATTGCTTGGACTTTTTCTTCTGAGAAGACGTTTTTCCTTTCCATGCCTTGGAGCCACTCAAGGTTTTGGTTGACGATTTCTTTGGCATTGGGACCGAGCTTTTCCATTTCTTCTTGCGAATTGTATTTAATTTCTTGTTCTCTTTCTCCAGCAACTCCGATGATTTTTCCGGCAAGGTCATCGAATGCTTTCTGACTAATTTTATTTTCTTTAGCCCATTCTGTATAGGCTCCAACAATATCGTCATCTTTTTGATAACCAGCATCAACCAAGATTGCATCATCATAATTCTCCGGGGCTTTGTGTTGTCCTTGTGAAAACTTTTTTTCTAGTTCACTTAGTGATTTAAATACGTCCTTTTCTCTTGTCTTGCCTTTGTCCTTATCCCAAAACTTTTCTGGAACATATTCTGGTCTATCTGCAATTGTTGGCTTAACGTCTTCGGCTCTGTGAGGAATACTTTCTGGTTCACCTACAGGCTCTTCCCTTGTTGCATCTGCCTCTGCCGATGCATTTGCTAGTAGTCCTTTATCTTCTTGTACTTCCTGTACAGCTTCAGCTTGTTGTTCCATTGGCTCTCTTTACCCTCGCTTCTATTTCAAAAACAATACTATCCTGTCCTTCCCTAGCCCAACCATTAGATGCCTTTGCACCCGGTGTCCATGAAGGTTGCTCAATAGTTACACTACGCAAATGCTTTAAAACTTTTTGTCCAGCCTCTGTTGTAAAACAACGATGGTATAAATTATCCAATTTCTTTTGTTCGGAAAAATTATTAATTTTTAAATTTTCTACATTTGCATTAACACCATCCCAACCGGGAGAGTTAATCGATCTTATTTTATCAGCTTGACTTGTCATTGTGTTAT
>CENI01003758.1_pt1 | contig 12519 bp, 9 predicted proteins | sample 530161 | NCBI WGS metagenome assembly CENI01 (sample SAMEA2591107, study PRJEB7988) | marine metagenome | isolation source: saline water (ENVO:00002010), including | reverse complement strand
ATAGAAGCTATGTCTATGGTGGGTACACTTGGGGTGGTGGCTTTGGTTGTCGCAATAGTGATGAAGTAAGGATAAAGATATGTTAGAAGAAGATACTAATCAACTTTCAGTAAACCCACCAACAAAACCTGCTTTTGAAACTAAGACTGAAGAGTTGGCTGGTAAACTAGGAACTTCCGCAACAGAAGTTGCACCTGTTACTCAAGAAGTTCAAGAAGGTGAATTACTCGGAACTCAAGGGCAACTCCTATCAACTACAGATGTTCCTACTGTAACTCCAAAAACAATCGACACAACTCAAGTAGCTCAAACAGCTAAACCTGTAACAAGTAAAGACTTAGGTCAGGTAACAACTCCTGTAGCATCAGCAGTAGACTTCGTACAAGAACAAGACTTTACAGGTGCTAAATCTGGCTTTGATACTTCTGATCTTATTGATCTTGATGACGTATCGGGTGCGACCTTATCTCCCGAAGCAATGGCAGATCCTGCCCAAGAGCAACTCGATGAGAAGGCTACTGTAAAGTACCAATTAGAGTCCTTACTAGAAGGCATAGAAGACGGAGAACCTTTACCTGCATGGGCATCTCCTGCAGCTAGGAAAGTTGCAGCCATAATGCAACAAAGAGGATTAGGTTCATCTAGCATGGCAGCGGCGGCTATGACACAAGCTGTTATGGAATCAGGTATTTCTATTGCGGCCAGAGATGCAGGTGCTTATGCAAACATACAGTTAAAGAACTTAGATAATAGACAACAAGCAGCATTACAGAACGCATTGCAAGTTGCTACAATGGACAGACAAAATGCCGATGCTAGAACTAAAGGTGCGATAAGTAACGCTCAAGCCTTGCTATCCATCGACATAAAAGAACTCGATGCCCAACAACAATCCAACGCTATAAAGTACAACGCACTAGCTCAAGCAGCATTTACTGAAGCCGCGGCAGAGAATGCTAGACAACAGTTCAATGCAAAGAATGAGCTACAAGTAGAGGAATACTTTGCTGAGTTAGGTGTTCAAGTTGACACAGCAAACATAAACAGAGATGTAGCACTTAAGCAGTACAACATAAACCAAGAGAACTCCTTTGCAGAATTCAACGCTAGTATGAGAGATCAGCGAGAGAAGTTCAATGCAAACATGAGAAATGTAATTGATCAATCAAACGTCAAGTGGCGTAGAGAGTTGAACACAGCTAACACAGCAGTTCAAAATGAAACCAACAGAATAAATGCTCAACTTATGTACAACATGAGTGCTACAGCTATGAATGATCTGTGGCAAAAGTACAGAGATAACGCTACTTTTAATTTTACAGCTTCTGAGTCAGAGTTACAAAGAAAGCACGAACAAGTGATACAAGCCTTAGAAGCTGCGGCTAATGCAGATGCTTACTCTGCAGCCAACAAAACAACATTAGCATCAAACATAATTAAAGTAATAGGGGCTTGGTAGATGAGTTTTTTAGATAGTGTTCTTACAGTTCTTTCTGTAGTAAAAAAAGGAGCAGAAGTATATAGTGCGTTAAGTGATAAAGATGAAGATACAGGTTTTGCTACTCCTCAGAGAATTAATTTAGAATCAAACTTAACTGCTCCTAGAGCTTCTTTGAAAACTATGCAAGCTCCTATAGGTCTTAGCTTACCTAATATGGAAACAGCCTACAGATACTTCTCAAATAATCTTTCAAGAGATAATAATTTTAGGTACATACAAGGGCAAAATTACGTAGCAAAAAGAAGGACACCTCCTACACCTACAATGAGTGTTGCTTCAGATGCACGAGTAAAAGGTTTTACCGCATCTTACAAAACAACAGGTGTACCAACAGCATAGGGTAATAATATGGATCAACTAGAAACACAAACAAATGTACGATCAGGATCTATAGAAGCAAAAGATCCACTTGCACAAGCTATACCGGGAACTTCCCTTACTGTCGACAATAAGAAATGGGCATGGGGCAACCCACCTCAACATACTGATCCAGAAGTTGTGCTACAAGAAGCGACTGACAGATTTGAAGATCCTTCGTTCAAAGAAGACATGATGAAATTGTTGGTAGCAGGTGTATCGATAGAACATATCGTAGAGACTTGGGTCATAGATGGATTTGAGAGTGGTAAATTTAGCTTAGATGTAGGATTACTAAGCAAAGGTCCGTTGGGTGTGTACATTGCTTACCTAGCCGAACAAGAAGATGTTCCCTACAGAATGTTTGAGAAAGATGATGGTGGTATAAATGATAACAGAATTGATGATGAGTCTTTCTTCAAGCTTATGAAAGACAACAATCCTGCAATGTTTGAAACCTTACGAGAAGGACTAAACGAAACTTTAAGAAAAGGTAAGTAGATGGGTATTTTTGATAAGATAGCAAATAGTCCTGTTGCATTCGGCGTATTAAATGGAGCAATGGAATCCTTTGTGGCAGGTAGAACTGCACAGAAAAAAGAAGCCATAGCAAAGGAAAAGAAAAAAGCAGAGACTGTAGAGAAAAATCAGCAGAGTTTCTTCGAAGTAGCAACTAGTAGCACAGACATGGCTCAAAAAGTTATATCTAATCCTTTCTTTAAACCTAGACTTCAACAACTAGCTAAGACAAATTTTGATTTATACAATGCCATAGCCTTGAAGTCTTTAGGTCAGGTAGACGTATCGCCTTACGACCAAAAAATTATAGGAGAAGCATCTAAGAGTTCAACTTTTGCACAAAATTTCTTAGCAAACAACAGAGCCTACGTAGAACAAAATCCAAATCTTCATAGAGTTTTGAAATCTTCTGCTGCTATGGTTAACTTAAGTGAGGGTGAAAACAGAATATTTTCTAAGGCTACGGATGCTTCAATGGCAAAGGCTCTTAGAGATAATTACTTTCCAATAAAGACAACTGGGGAAGTATTCAAAGGTCCTGTAAAAGTAAAGATAGATGGTGGTAGACCTGTTAATGTTGATACAGGAGAAGAGCTAACAGGTGATTTGGTAGAGTACAGGGACAACAATCCCACACAGAATTCTTTATTCTGGGCGTTAAATGCAAAAGCAGAAGAAGACGATGAGGGTGAATTTAAGGGTTTATCTGACACAAACATAAACACTATGAAAGATGCGATAGCTACTGCCGAGAAAAACAACCCCGGATCAGGTATCATTGTTGCTAATGACATGATAAAAAGACTAGATCCCAAAGATACTAAATCAAGATTTTTTCTTGAGTCCTTTAAACTTTCATATGGTAAAAAAGAAAATACAAACGTATCTGTAGCCGATCTTTTAAGTAATTCTGTAGACGTAGTCAGAGAGGACATCAAAGACCAAGAGAGTCGAGCAATGTTTTCAAAGTCCGTATTGAATAGTACAAAAATCAAAGATATGGTAAAAAATAATTTGTTTACTCAGTATTTAAATTCAGAAAACGAAGAAGAGCAACAGATAGCTCAAGATTATTTTGCATTAAAAGGTATGGCGGATGCTGCAAACAAAGTTGCAGAAGGAAAAGGTAAATCTGGAATATCATATGGTGGTGTAGATTTGTTTCCTAATACAGTAGTTGATATGGCTAAAAACAAAGAGACAGCAAATACTTTTTTAAGCAGGATGAACGGATTAGTCGTACCCCTTGACGGTCAAAACGTAGATATACAAGGATTTTTGAATAGTTTGCCTGCACAAGAAAAAGCTTCCTTTATATCTGACATAACATCCACGATGGAAAACCATGATAACATGACAACAAAGGTGACAGTAACTGCTGGTGAACAGAGATATCAAGATAGACCTGATAATTACGCACTTAAGTTTCCTAACTTATATGCCATACCTGAAATAAAAGCATTTATACACGGACCTGTTATCAACCAACCACCTGAAGACGTGAGTGTGACTAGGAATGTTGCATCTACTCAGACTGTTGATGGGAATGTTACAGGTACTCCTTTGCGTCCTAATCAAGTGCTACTAGCAAACAAGAGTGATGTTGTTGCTCTTCAGCCTGAAGTATTAGAGTTTGCTAAACAAAAGGGCTTTACTAAACCTGCAGACATGTTGAAGGATGACGGTTACTTTCAAGCGTTAGAAGGTGCAGGGGGATTTAGAATAAGTACAAGTGGTACAGTCTTAGAAGGTAACAATAAGTTATTCAAGGCTGGTACGTCTATACTTAAACAAGTTCCTAAGATTTCAAACTTTACAAACTTAAGAACAAAAGACTTTGCTGCTATTGGTCGTACTATTGTTAATCAAGACATCGACGATGATGCTGACGTATTTCAAGTAGTATCAATGCTTATGAACGATGACTTCTCAATCAAAAAAGATCCCGGAAAGGTAGGCTATGCTACAGAGCAAATAGAAGCTGCCATAACAAAATTAAGTAAGGGTGAGTTGAAAGTTGAGGACATAGCAAAGCAAAATGTAAACCTTAATGATTATTTAACGACATTGAATTCAGCTATCAATAATATAGGGGTACAAGGTGATAGAAACAATGCGGCCGTAGCTCTTGATAATCTTGTGACTGATATAGTAAGATCTAACTCAGGTCTTTTAAAATCTACTGGTTCATACTTAGTTGAAGAGTTTGGTATGGACGTGTTTGAAATAGGTCAAGCAGACAGAGTAGTCGCCAGTATGAATAGAGAACTAGGTGGACTAACAAAAAAATTAGCAGATAGACGTCTAGGTAGTGCAAAACTAGCTTCTCAACTAATAACAATAGCCTACCAAAGAGCGAGAACACTTGATCCGAATGGTAGAATATCAGACAGAGACTTCAAAGCTGCTCTAGATAGTATCACATCTTCTTTCTTTGCAAGTAATCAAATTACAAAGGCACTATTAGTAGGCTTCAAAAACGATGCTGAATCACAGTTAATTATAAACAACAATTTACTTGAAGTATTTACAAACATAAAAGAAGATGGTAGCAATATCATCTTAAAGAAAAACATACGTGCTATGAGGGCTGTTCCTGTATTTAAGCAAGTACGACAAATGGTTAGTTCTATAAATTCTGCTAGACAATATAAAAATAGATATGAGATGGACGGCAACAAATATGATAGAAGTGTCTACGCATTACAGCCAGTTCAATCCCACGATCCAGAAGATGCAGAATTACAAGTGTATGAAGTTGTACGAGCCACAAACAGACGAGATCCAATAGCTGTAGGGCTACCTGTCTATGTGGATAGATATGGAAAAATGTTATCATCAAATGAACTAGCACAGAGAGGTTTTAGACCATAATGGCAACAGTAGCAGATTATTTAGGTTCAGGTCCTGAAGTTTTAAAAAGTGATTTAGTCAGAGATGTATATCCGGGAGAAGATACTGATGCTCCTAAAAGAGATGTATATGAGTTCCAGAGAGAAGAAGCTCCCGATGTTGAACTCAATCCTAGACAAGTTCAAGACAATGTTTTCCAAAAAGCTTTGAATGAAGAGATTGATGTTAATTCTTTCTTTGATGGTCCTAATAAAATAGATACACAGATAGTCAACGATGCTATACAAGCTAACAAAGCTATAAATCTCGCTACCACAGCTAATCAAACTTTAGTTAACAGACAAGACTTAGATGCAAAGATAAACTTATTCAAGAACAGATATACTAGATCTGTACCTACAAGCGATAGGCTTTCTACTGGAATAATAGAGACAGGTTCTTTCCCAATAAACATCGCTACGGGAGAAGTAGAGTACGGTGATACTATGCCTGCTAGTGATGATCAAAATGCTTTTATGAAAAGTGTTTTTCCTACAAATAAAACTATCCTTGACAAGAAAGTCAAGCAAGAAGGTGAGTTCATGCAGTGGTTTCAAACCCAGCCTGATGCACCTATGGACAAACAAGTACAAAAGATTATAGCAAGACGAGTTAGTCCTACCTTTGGTGGTAACCTTGCTAGAAGGACATATGAGACTGTCGGCTTTTTGAATGAAGGTCTAATGTTCTACTTACCTCAACTTGCAGATGGAGCTTTTCAAAAGCTACAAGGACTCACAGGTATAGGAGATCCAGAGAGAGATACATGGCTTTCACCTACTATGGAAAAAGAGCTATTTGAATTCAGAAGAAGTGGTAAGCTTTCTGAGCTTTTACCTGACACTGACAGGCACAGAATATTAAATGATATAATACGTGATGAGTTACGTAATTCTATGTCTCCTGAAGAGTTTGAAGCAAAAGGGTACAACAAAAAGATAAATGTTGATGGTATAGAAGTCTTTGAAAAGAACTTTGTGACTCCCCAATTTGCAAGTAATGTGTTCGAGTACGCCTTTGATAAGTTAGGGTTCTTCGAGCAGGTAGCAATGTTTTTAGCAGAGGGTGCAGTAGCATTCAAAGGGGTAACTGCACCTGTCGTTATAGCAAGAAGAGTAAAAGACGCAATAAATGGTACACAAAGACTTTTACATAATAGAAAATATGGTGCAGGTACTAACGTACCATTCAAGATAGACACAATTAACAATCAAGTAGCGAGATCTAAGTCCTATGCACTCACACACAACGTTAGCGTGAAAGATGCGGCAAAAGAAATAATGATGCTTAATACCAATGAAGGTAGACTAGCAAGATTTTCTGCTAATAGACTTGCTAACATTGTTGACAAAAGATTTAACTACGAGAATGTGAAGGCAGGAGTAAGAAACCTACAAGATCAAATAGACACTAAAAGTAGAGATCTTATAAATGCACGTACAACTGGTAATGTTGAAAATGCGAACAGATTAACCAATGAAATATCTCTTCTGAAAAACAGAAGAAACTACGAGATGTACAAGGTAGCAGGTGCAAATGCTATACTTGTAGGTTTGAACCCTAGACAAGACTTGACAATAGGTATGATTCAAGGTGCTGGTCGAAACATGTTTGCAAGTGAAGAAAACCCACAGATGGGTGCTTTTGGAGAGGGTGCGGCCGTAGCAGGATACCTGTTGTTTGGTGGCGTTAAGAAATTCTACAACTATCAATCAAATGTTAAGCTACCCGTCGTAGAAGATTTTATACAAAACAGAGTTTTCCAAGCTAAGATTGGTATTGAGAATGTAGCTAATATAATGTTGGCAGGATACGGAAAAGGTATGCTCGTCAACCCTGACTTAAGAAATTTAAATGATCTCAAGGATACATTAGGCTTAAGCATATCTGGTATTAGAACTATAGATGAATTTACAAAGAATGCTTTGAATCTTCCTAAGATACAGTCCGACATGATTATAAAAAATCTAATGGAATCTGTTCAAGACATACATCTTATGACTAAAGATATACCAGAGCAATTCAGAAAAGGCATACAGAATAAGTTAGTTTTAAGTTTGGCTGATTCATCAGGTATTGGTGTTTTTCATGGCGTGTCTCAATATCTTAAGATGGATGAGTTAGGATTTAAGAAAAAAGATCTTCTTAAGTTTAACAATAGTGTTCGAAGAGCTATGGATGTTCAGGACTTTGGAGAAGAAAGAGTAAACAACTTTTCTGCATTAGTTGAAAGTTTGAAAGCAGATATACTCAAGTTAGAATCAGCAGAAGGTGTTGCACCTGAAGTTATACAAAGATTGAAAATGACTGCAGGTATGTACGAATCTGCGGCCGTAAATCAACAACTCATATTTAAAAAGTCATTAGAACAAGAGATAATTGAAATTGACAATTTCTTAGAAGAATTAAAGAACCCACAAAACGAAGCTCTTCTATCCATGTGGACTGAAGGAGATGCTGTAGACAATGGATTGGCTAGTTTATTTAAGTTAAGAAATAAAGCTGAGTCATATTTAACGAGAAAAGAGCAAGATACATTTGAGTACAGTAATCTTACTCCTTCACCAGATAAAGGAATATATCAGCAAAAGCAGTCAGTAAGTAAAATAGCATCTGATCTTGTGAATACTGTGGTTGAGACTAACAAGAGACTTACTCTTACAGACAAACAGATTGATTCTGTAAATAACTCAAATGATGCCGTATCAAAAGTTACAAAAGTAATAAGAACAGCATCAGACGCTAAAGTGGAAGCTGCATATGGTAAAATAGACCCATCTCAAACTATAAACTTTGTAAACACTGGAGATAACATATTTAAAATGTTTGATGAGTTTGCAAAAGGGTATGGCGTTGACATATCAATTATATCCAACCCTAGAACCTCACCTCTACTTGGTAATTCAGCAGGTAGGCAGTTGATGAATAACATAGAAGGGGGAGCAAAACGAGGTCTTATGAAAACTTTTAACGATCAAGGTTTCATAGATATAATGAACTCTACCTTGACTAAAGATGACACACCATTTGAATCAGGCAAAGATTTGTACAGATACTTTAAAGATCAAGCTCAAGCTAATCCGGGAATAAGATCTCAGTTTGGATTAGGTGAAAACGATACAATGAGTAACTTTCAGCTACTACAGTATATGGTACAAAAACAAGACTTAGCATTTACTGCAGATGACTTTGGGTTCTTAGCTTCACCTTTAGAGTTTGAAAAGCTACGTCAGTCCTTTCAAGTATTCTCTAAAAATCAAAATGCTAACATAAGCTCATTAGGTGTGCGAATGGTAGCACTACTTGATCAAGATTTTAGAGGTTGGGGTAACTCAGTGGATGCAGGAACTTTCAATGATGTTATCTACGCTAGAAATATAGCAAGACTTGAGAAGCAGAGGTTTGATGAAAATACTATAGGTGATCAGATAGAAAAAGCTTCAAAGGGTAGTCCTATAAAGTTTTTAGGAATAGATGGTCAGGAAACAACAATAACTAAAAGTACTATAAATAAACTATTTGATCCAATGATCGATGCAATTGTAAAGCCTACTGACAGAACAGCAGGGTTTGTAAAAGATGAGATGAAAAGATTTATAGCTACCTTTGCTTCTACCTCAGAACAACTACCACCTAATGTTCTAATGAAAGGACAAGATGGTAAAGTAATAGAGCCTACATCCTCACAGCTAAACAGCATGGTATCTCCTGTGTTTGATATAACTAAAGAGGATGGTAGAACAGGATTATTAGCTCTGAGTGAGACACTTCAATCTTTGATGTACAGTAAGTTCATATCCTACAAAGGTATGTTCAACGTAGCTGATCAGATAAAGAACGGAGAGAATATAGATCTTAACAAGATGCAGACAGGTAACATAAGAGTTCAAGACACTGAAGGATTTAATCTACCTAAAGCTATACCTCTTCCTACTCAATTTAAGAACTACGAAGAGTACATAGATGCTATGGAAGAGCTTATAAAAGTCAATGTTAGAAGACTTAACAAAGATACTGGTGAGATAGAAAATATACGTATACCAGCATTTGATATTAGATCTATGCTAAAAGCAGAGGAAGGCATAACTAGTGCAATCATGTCATCTAAGAAGTTCAAAGAAACTCATAAAAAATTCTTTGATATAGTAGACCAAGAAGCTCAAGTAACTAAGAGTGCGGCCGTAAAACAAATGGAAACAGAACAAAGTGCTGTGTACCAAAAGAGTAGGCTGTACAAAGAAAACATGTCAGGTGACTCTTTCTTTAGTGATGTTATAATGAGAGGTGATCCTAATTCTGTAGACTTGTACATACAAGACTTAGACAGACTAGTTGATGCAGGGGAGATGACCCTTGAGCAAAGTCAAAAAATATTACAAGGTCTTGTGGTTGACGTACTAAGAGCATCTGGAGGAGAAAGTAAAAACGGTTCTAAGTTTAAATTCTACAATGGAGAAGAGATACCAATAAGCTCTTACCAAACTCCTGAGATACCGTTCTCTCTATTAACCGCATTCGACGAAATCGCAGAAGATGGTACAAGAACTGCTCTATCTATACAATCAGAAAAGTTCAATGCTCTTATGGATGCTGCAGGTATGAGTTCTGAACAAAAGGAAGTGCTTGTAGCCATGTACAGACACTCTACAAAGATGGATGCTAAGTCTGTATTAGCTAGAGCAAAAGAAAGTGGTGCGACCACAAAAGGTCCTAACCCCGGATTCACTCTGAATAACACCTTATCAAAGGCATTCAACATAGCTAGAGGTATGGTTAGTACAGAGTATGTTATGGCTGAGATGGCTATAAGATATGCCGCTCTAGCAGATGGTGCTATCTTGAATACAATTCTAAATGATGAGAGAGTATCAAATACTATTCTGAATTTGATGAACGATCCTACAAGAGTGATAGAAGCAGATGCTGACTATTTTGTACGAGCAGTAATGAAGTTCTCTGCTAATGCTATAAAGAATGTGTATGGACTAACACATGATAGTGGCTACAATGAGGAAACTTATTGGAGATCAATCGGGGTTGTATACCCTACACAACAAACTCAAATAAACTAAGGAGAGAGAAAATGAAGACTTACTTTAATGGTCAGCGTAAGGGCATGATGTATGGTGGTAACATACGAAAGCCTATGATGTATGGTGGCAAAGTACAAAAGATGGCTATGGGTGGCATGGCTGAAAAGAACGTAAAGCCTAATGCTCAGATGGGTATGATGGGTATGAAGCATGGTGGTAAAGTCAAAAAGATGGCTATGGGTGGCAAACTCGTAGGCGGCCAGAAAAAACTAGATATGAACAAAAACGGTAGGATAGACGGTCAAGACTTCAAGATGATGAAGAAGTAGGTTTATCTTTCTTAAAGACTTTACGTCCTTTAAAGAAAACAATTGTATTGATAGTAGTGTTGATAGTAATGGCAACAACAAGCCAAGCTTCCCACCACTCCATTACACATACTTACCAGATTTATCCATAACCTCTTGTGCCATAGACTTCAGATACTTTATTAACTGAGTTACCTTAGTTGTACCTTCATACATGGGAAGACCTAAATTCATGGTCTTCTCAAATTCATTTGGATCTACTGCATCGTAGAGTATCTCAACATTTCCGTCCTTATTAAGAAACGCTTCTAGTGAGAATAGTTTCGCTTTCACCTTTGATTTCATCGATCGGCTCTAATTCACTTATAGGTAAGTTATAACAATCAGCTTTAAACGTAAAGCCGTTGCTTGGATCTATTTGACCTTTCTTGTATCGGGTAGCTTTAGCATAGTACTCTTGCTTACTGATGCTACCTAGTATCCAAGCTTTGCTGAGATCAGAAAGTATCCTCACGAATACATAACTGTCACAGTCTTGCTTGCTACCATGAGATGCAACCGAGCAATCATAATTAGACTTTGGTTTAGTGTTACAACGTTTAGTCTTAACGTCGATACGATTCCCATCTTTCACTAAATCATAGTTATATGTATTTGCTTCAGTTGCCCCAATGATATCAGCTACGATTACCTCGCCTATCGCACCTACAACGTTACTAGTGCCACCTGTAATACTTCCCTGTAAAATGCCTACAGTAGAAGCTTTTTCCCTCGCATGACGCATGTAATCCTCGCTGATTGGTACTTCGATCATTAGTTTGCACCTAAGTCCACGACTTCACAGGCATCTGCAGTGCAAGCCAATTCACGAGTACCGCTCGTATTATCTTCCTTCTCATAATTAGAAAACTTAGTCCAATCCAAAGAAGCAGGCACACGGCTTTGCCACTCTAGATATTCGTCAGCTTCTATATCTTGATAAGGAGCTTGTTGGTACGTATGGTCGGCAAATGGCAAGAACGATACACCTGACGCTATGTCAAAATTCTCGTACAACCAAGCACCAACTTCCATCCACTCATCTTCTTTTACAGAAATAGTCACAGATGGTTTGTGTTCGCACCAGTTAAGTGCATAGATCTTCCATAACTCTAGTTGTTCTATTGCACTCATCTCAGTTCTAGTGATAGCACCACTAGGAGATTTCATCGGAAAAGAAAAGACGGTAACACTGTCAGGCTTCATAACATCAGGCTCTGCAGGAATACCTTCCTCTTTCATAAACTGTGTTAAAGGATCTTTGTTATCCCCACGTACAGTTCTAATGTAATATGGATTGTGCCTTGCATGAATACCTGAAGCAGAGTCAGTAAGCTGAGACACAGTACCACTTGGTTTAACACAAGTGATAGCCGTACTTCTCGGTATACCTATCTTATCCGCATATTCTCTGTTTGTTCTTATAGCTACTTCTTTCATATCTTGTAACCAAACCTTTGAATCAGTTGCTCTAGATAACACATAATGATCCATGATACCAGTTAACGATACACCAAGCAAGCGTTCTTCTTCAGTATTTGTTTTCCATATCTTACGTAGATACTTTAGATCTGTAAGGGTAGACTGAAACGTACCTAGCATTGTAGCAACTCGTACTTTTGATTGAAGACTTAGTAGGTCATCGTTTTCACGTACAACCACTTCAGATAGGTTACAAAATTGGTACGGTCTAAGTATGATTTCACTACATGGGTTTGTACCCCACATGTAGCCTGTCTGTCTTCTGCCACTTTTAGATACTTGATTGTCTGCGGCCTTACGATTGAACATACCACGCTCGCCTGATTTAGACTCATACAAAGCTAACCATTCTCTCATGTAGGTTTCCATAGCAGGCTTTTCTTTGTAG
>CENI01001118.1_pt1 | contig 12521 bp, 15 predicted proteins | sample 530161 | NCBI WGS metagenome assembly CENI01 (sample SAMEA2591107, study PRJEB7988) | marine metagenome | isolation source: saline water (ENVO:00002010), including | reverse complement strand
TTTATTTTGTATGAATTAGAATTTACGACTTCATGAATTTGATATTCTTGATTAAGAACAGCAGCCGTAATGTTTCCTCCCAGAGAGGCTGCATCACTAAAAGTAACAAAATCATAAACTGTAGCTCCATGGGCTGTATCGGTAACAGTTATTATTTCAGAACTATTTGTTGCAGAAAACGTTACATCTCCCGCACTTGTAGTAGCTCTAATAGGGGTAACATCATAATATTTACCCCCCATTTCGATGTAGAATTTCATTTGGGTTCCTACACCAATAAGCTTTAAACCCCCCAAGGTAGTCCAGTTAGATAGAGATCTACAAGCACCAAGAAAGTACTTTTCAGATATGCGTTCCCAACCACCTATTTTTTCAGGAAAACCTTTTCTAAAACGTACATTATATCCATCATACCACCCGCCTTCGGAAGCATACATGGTATTTTCTCTATCTATTCCAGGTTTGAAAACTATCTTTTTATAAGGCATGGTAACATGTTACTCTATAATTTCAAAATGAGGTCCATCTATAAAAGGTCTTCGGCCTTGACTACGTCTTAGGTCAATATATGAGTTCATAGCATCTTCCATCGTACCGTCCCATTGGCGTATGTCGTCTACACTCCAGGCTGCGCCCCATCTAATAGTTACATTATTATTCTTAGCAGCTTGAGCCATAGCATCAGCAATATCATCATAAAGATTCAACTCCCAAGACCCCCTCGACCCAACATAAGCCATGAGATCAACTGCATGACCTGTAAGGTGTTTGCTCGACATTGTCTGGCTCGCGCCTTTATCTACAAGCTCGCGTTGTTCTGCTTCCGTTCTCATCCCACAAATCACACCGAAGTCAATTTTTGAAAGTTTTATGGCATCTTTAACACAGTATATCAAGTCAGGATGTACACCTTTAAGACGGTCTAAAGATCTTTGGCTTAGTTTAAAACTCATTTTGTTAATCCTTTCTGCTTTTCATACGTTCTCAATCCACCGATTCCCAGCATTCCGCCCAAAACCGTAAGAAGTGTACCCATGTCAAATTTTGGCAAATCAGGTATATCTGCACCAGTTAATGCAACTATAAAAATAATAACAGGCTGCAAAATAAAATGGTAGCAAAAAGCAACCCCGCAGACCCAACCAACGAAAGGACGCCAGCCACCTTTAAAAATGCTTCCACTTGCAGCTTCTGCTGCATTAACCTCAATTTGGGCGAGGGCCAGCTGCTGTGCGTGTTTTTCGGACATTGTTGCAAGTTCTTGAGCCAATCTTCTTTTTAGATCTTGGTCAGGTATTGCTTTGTCTAGTATCTGCGATACTGGTTGTATAAGACTACTTAGTAAGCTCAAAATTCTCCCCCTTGCTTCCTCTTCTTGCTAATTGATTAAACCCAATAAAACTGCCAATTATCCCCATATTCGATAATATCCAAATTTCAGCAATTCCACTCAAATGGTCAATTCGGTCTATGGGTATAAGGGGGGTCATTAGTACAATAATAAAAACTGTAACTGTTAGTGCAGAGAACCATACAAGCCAGCGTTGTTGGTCTTCCTTTTTATCTCTATTCTCCAAGAGAACCATACGTTCCCTAATTTCTAATTCTTTATCGCTAACTACACCATCACCATTTGCATCTGCTTTTGCCCAGACACTGTCTTTTTCTAACTTTTTCTGTGCCATAATACACCTACTTTATAAATAACCATTTTGGTGGGAAAAATACAGTCCAATACATAGCTGCTAGTACAATTGCTATAAGTATTAAATCTTCAATCTCCATTGTACCACTCTCTAAAACTAGGACTGCCACGTTCCATTGCGTTCAATAAAAATGCACCAAATACGGTTACGGCTAATCCTGCTACAAGTAATAAACCTATTCCTATTGCTACTACTTCCATTATTTCTTCTTGCTTGGCCTTCCTCGCTTTCGCTTCTGCTTTTGCTTGCTCTTTGGCCTCTTGAATACGTTTAGCACGTAAATCCACGATAGACTTAAACGTACCATGTCCAAAACGTTGGTCAATAAGAACCGACATTTCATAACGCTGCTCTGCAGCAATTTTTGCATCAATAACTTCATGGGCAACACTCTTTATTCCTAGTTGATCTTTTAAGTTTACTCCGTCTTTCTTAGCTCTTCTTGCATTAATCTCTTGCTCTCCATCAAGTAAATCATCTATCGCACCTACTATATCGTTTACATCCCTTGCGGTGCTGATAGTTGATTTTATAAAGTCTACACTCTGCCTGACAAGGTTGATACCAGTTACTATATCTCCTAACACCATACATCATGCCTTAATTACTAGCGAGATTAATAACACTATTGTTGTACCACTCGCTCCTATAAGTATCATTTCTAGTCTTTTGACACGGCCTAGTATAACAACCCACCGTTCTTCACTAACAGCTTTATGTACTTCAAATTCTGTTCTTAATTGATCCAATTTCATTCCTTACCTAACTAGGTTTTGTAGGCCAATCACTGTTTTCCAGATTGGGCCAATTACTGTGGGTAGGCAAATCACGTAAAGCTTGCCTATAAGTTTTCATAGTATCAGACATTGTAACATCTGATAAGGCATAGAAATCTGTTTCTGTTAAAAGATTATTTCTTATTGCCCTGTTTGTATCTGCTTTTATAGTATCTATTTGAGTTTGGTATTCAGCATCTTTAGTAGCTTTATCTGTACCACTATACCTATCTTCTTCTTTCCATTTAACAACCCAATCGCCATTTGAATTTTTCTCTATCCCATCTTTAGATACTACCTTAGTAATTGCAGAAGGTGCAGGAGCAGGAGTTTCAAATATAGCTTTGTACCCCAAATTCTCTATAATCACAGCTGTAGGTACAGTAGGAAAAGACGTATTAGGGTTATCTGCTTTAATACCACTCCATGTTTTAGTGACTTTATTTGTTTCATGATAATATTCTGCCATATCGACTCCTATGAAAAAGCTATAAATATATATGTACAAGTTGCAGCGGTGCTAACTATTTTAAACCCACTACTATAAGGTTGTATGAGTCCTGACTGACCATTTGATGACGACCCCGCATGATCGTAATTAATAGCAAGATAGTCATCGCTACCTGTTGTTATGCCTTGTACCGAACTAAACATATACCACTGTACATTTGAAATAGTGCCAGCCCTACTTCCATCCCTCATTAAAACATACCTTGCACCACTTGAAAATCCACAGTCTACATTAGAAGCATTGCCATTTGTATGCGTAATACTGCCTACCTTACTAACTCCTGCTTTCGTAGCAAAACATATAGCTGCGTAGTCTATTGCAGTAACATTTTGTCCAGCATTATTAGCTAATCCTATTGCACCGCTTGAAAGGTCGCCTGCAAAACATAATTGGTTATTCCAATCACTTCCAACAGTAAACACAGAAGAAGTTGGAGCAGGGTACGACCCCCAAGATAAATCATCTGCCCAAGAAGCTCCACTATTACCAGGTAAACCATTCAAAGAAACTACTTTACTATTGTCTTTAAGCCAATTACTATAAAACCCTACCATCCTTTTATTAGAATCATTTGCTTCAAGTGCTTGAAAAATAATTGCTTCAGGAGCAACTCCTAAATTATGTTCTACATTACGAGTGTTAGTCGCATCACCTCTATAATATGTAACATCTAATGTTTCTGGGTATGTGCGAAACATCCAATTTATAAAATTTACTCCATAATTAGCATATCCACTAGCACCCGTACCTCCATCTAGTCCTGTTGGAGAGTATATTGTACGGTTAGATATATCACCTAAATCCCTAGTTTCATCTAACTGGTTGACAAGATAGCCTCTAGTTTCACCTTGGGACCCCCTACAAAATCTATACAGGAACATATTCTGACCGCCTGTACCAGTTGTTAGGCTAAAATTACTTCTACTTATAGCCCAGTCTACAGGCCATCCAGTAAAGAAACTTGTCAACCACTCACTCCAAGTATCCAAGGATGTATCTGCTAAATTTGATTTTTGCCCATAATAAACTTGAGTTCCCGCTGTTGGGGTCTTCATTGGACCTTTCCTAATAGCAACTCCTACTATTGGGTAATAATGCTCGTGGTAAAGTTTTTTTCCTCCGTTAAAAAAATCTAATTTAGAAGTACTATCCGTTGTTCCAGCAAAACCTCTATCAACTGCCCAGCTCCTACCACCTCTCCCAAAACCTAGTTGTTGGTCTTGTAAAAACCAATTCTCAGTAGTTGAATCATTTCTTTTAGTTAAAACCCATTGAGGCATCCATCCAAGATCTTGGTAAGGGTGTGTTCCTGAAGGCCAAGTACCACTGTTGGTAGCTAAACTAAAACATTGAACAAGCCCTGTAGAAGAGGTGTCATGATTCCAAGCTGATATTACGTAGTTACCTGTGGCAAGTGCTGTACTAAGTGTTACCGTATTATTACTAACTGAAATAACAGTGCTAGTAAAAGGAAAGTTATTTGTATTTAATTTTGCCAACTTGCCTGCTGCAAATCCCCTATGCCAACACCAAGAATCTACACTTGAGGAGAGATCATAAGATTTAACTACAACAAACCCTGGGTTTTCTAGATCTAATGTAACCGTTGTAGGAGAAGAATTATTATGATTTACTGTTCTAATATCGAAAAATTTAGGATGTCTCCTGAAAGTATACATATTGTAGTTTCTTCTGGTGGTGTTATAAGCCCTAGCAGCCCCATGATTAAAATCTACATAATTACCACTCGCATCTTGGGGATAATTACCATAACTAGGGTCTCCTGCTGGCTGACCTACCAAAATACCACTATTACTAAAGTCTATGGAGTTTGCTAAAGTTTGTTGGGCGTAGTTATTTTCACTTACATATAAAGCTTTATCTGCCCCACGTTCTGTATCAAACCAACATTCAGGTTGAGAACTATGGTCATAATAAAGAGTTCCGCCAGATCGTATCCATACCATACCTCCGTAGTCTAACATACGTATACCGTTAGGTATTGTTCTATCAGAACCTGCTGAACTAGAAGCATAGTTTCCACCATACGCATCTAAGGCAAAAACATCTTCTATATCTGGCTGTAGTTCAGACCCGCCCGCTGCAGCCATTAAGATTTTTTGTGATAAAGTACTCATTAGCCTAGTCTTTTACCTGCTGTAAACCCATAGTATGTTGTACCCCCGTCAGTGGTAAAAAAGGTAAACACGTCTACTTCACCTGCAGTTGTAGAAAGTGAGGGGGTAACCCCTAAAGGCCAGTCAACAGAACCAGGCCATGTAGGTAATTTACTTCCTCCTGAACCTTGAGTAATTTTTAATGTAAATCCGTAAGCTGTGCCACTGGCAGGTGGGTTAGAGAATGTGTAAGTTACGTTACCTGTAAGAGTATGTTCAAACACGTTACCAGTTGATAGGTCAATGGTTTTTGTACCTGTAACCGTTGTGTCAGGGGCAGGTCTAGTTTCTTGGTAAGTTAACGGTTTAACACTGCCCGTAAATGTAGTTGCTGTACCGCCTGTAGGCACTGCCATAACAATAGCATCTGCATCGTTCTTTATTGTTACGTCATTGGTACTCCCCTGACCTGTAAGGATTACACCTTCAGTAGCTGTATAACCCATAGCAGCTATATCGCCTGATGACGTGTCTCCAAGAGGTTTAACAGTTCCTAAAACAGTTATATCAGTTTGACCTGTAAGTACTTTTAATACTTCGTTACCTTCATCATTTTTTATAGTTACATCGTTATCAGATCCTTGACCTGTAAGAATTAGACCTTGTGCAGATGTATACCCCATTGCTGCGTTATCGTCAGCTGCGGTAGCACCAGTAGCTTCTATTTTTCCACCTGTAACACTTCCAGAAGCAGTAACTGTTTTAGGAGTAAGAGTTACAGTATTTAACACATCATAAACAATCGCACCCGCACCACCACCGTCAGTTGCCACTACTTTTACACTAGAAGCAGGGATAGCAACTGAAGCCCCCCCTCCTGAACCTTGTTTAATAGTTAAGGCGTAAGAAGTAGAATTTTTTATAATCCAGACTTTACTAACGCTATCTGGGGCTAAAGTAACTATACAGGCTTGTCCTCCTCCAGTAAGGTCAAGAAACATAGCTCTTGTTTCCCCATTTGTATCAGTTGCATCAGGCATGGTTAAAGTAACAGTTGCAGCGTTACCGATTGCCTTAGTTCGTCTTCCTAAAGCCTTTCCCAATAGAGATAAGTTAGTATTCGTAGCTGTACCCCAAGTACCAGATCTTTCACCTGTACCTATCTCTTCCAATCTTAAAGCATTATCATATGTACTCATATCGTGTTCCTTTGTGTCTAGATACTATACTAAATAAACAAAATTATCTAGAATATTTATGCTGCTTCTAATTCATTAATCCAATTTGGTGTTTGACTAGGAGTTACTGGGTTAAAAGTATTTGCTATTGCAACAGGGGGTTGAGTTACATATCCAGGAGTCTGATTTGGTAATACATCAGACCACATAAATAGTTGCCCTGCTGTACCTATAGCTTCTGCCCCAGTAGGATATACGTTTGCTTTACCTGTTACACTGCTTAACGCGTGAGTAGAACTTGTCATAGCAGACATAGCAGATAATGTTATGGTTACACTTATGCTTATAGAAATAGTACCCATAGCAGAAGTCATGGCACTTGTAGTATTTAACGTTTGAAAAGTGTCTCCGATAGAAGATGTAAGTGCTGAAGGGGCAGATAAAGTTAAGTTTGCGTCTCCAGATACAGTAGTCCCACTACCTATAGCTGTAGTACCCTGCACTCCCGTAAGAGTCTCAAATACGTTTCCTAGTGTAGATGTAAGCCCTGCCATTGCAGAAAGCGTTACATTGGCATCTCCTGATGTAGTTACTCCATTTATACTAGTGGTAGCTTCTATTCCTGTAAGGTTGACTACTACATCAATAACAACGGTTAGAGTACCCACATTAGAAGTTGCTTGAGTGCTGTTTAGAGTTTCAAAAATATTACCTAATGAGGTTGTCATCAAGTAAGTAGGAGCTTCTATAATAGCAAAACCTGTACCAGACACTTCGCCTACGTGACTAGTAGCTTGTATACCTGTAAGAGTAGTTAAGAAGTTCGGGCTTATTGATGTAGTAGCTTCTATACCCGTAACGGCTACATCTATATTTGCCCCTCTAGCTAAACCTGAAAATGGGGCAGATGAAAAAGGATTAGCTGCGTAACTCAATTATTTATACCCTCGGTCCAAATCTTTCTCTATTCCATTTTTCATTTTTGCCAGGTTCATTAGGAAAATCATCATCCTCTAGATTAGGCCAATTTTTATGGGTTGGTAAGTCTCTAAGAGTTTGTCTATAAGTTTTCCACTCATCAGAAACACTACCTCCAGTCTCATTAGCAACCGAAACAACATAGTCACTTTTTTCTAACGCTTCATTACGCATCTGTCTCCACACAGTTGCCTTGTCTTTTTCTATTGCTTCTTTAATTTGTTCTTCTGTAGGTGGCTCAACCCAATCAGGACTGTCCTCATCAATAGTTACTTTTGTCATTGTTCCATCTACTGCAATAACTGTACCTGTCTGTGTTCTTTTTTCTGTCATTGTAATTCCCTATATATCCTTTAATCGCATAATCCTAAATTTACCATAGAACTGACTGTTGGTGTATTGCAGAGTTTCTACTCTAATTTTATTTATAAAAGTAGCATCAGTTGAAGACCCTGATGTTCCATCAACTGAAAGTCTCTGAATCCCAAATTCTCTTCTGTAGTTATTAGTAAATTCAATTTTAAATATGGGGTTATTCGTACCACCACTACTACCCAGTCTTGCAGGTTGATAATATTCTATATTACCATAGGAAGAGCTATAACCACTGCCAGTATCACCCATTCCACTAATACTATACCAACCTGTTGAGCCAGAACTATTATCAGCATCTCTTTCTGCACTTCCATTATAGGAAGATTGGTCACTGCCCCCAGTATAATGCCAACCAGCCCAACCATGTCCAGTTATGTAATTATTATTATGGTCTTTCTGTAAACCATTAGTATAATTGTTAAACCTGAAATTCCAATTTTTTGAACTACTATTATTTATCATTACATCCCAAAAATAAATTTTATAATAATATCCTCTTGCCACAGTAACTTCAAAATATAAATCAGTACCATCTCCTTCATATGTAGTAACGTGTTCCCACCCTGATCCTCCTGCATCTGCCCAAGTTGGTGCGGTAGCATTTCCTTGAGAAGTTAGAACTTGCCCAGATGTTCCTGGGTTACTGTTACTCCCAAAAGAAGAACCACTGTTATTTCCACCAAAACTCATAGGGCCAGTGAACCAGTTTCCAGTATCAGAAATTCTAGCGTATTCAGTTGTACCAGAAGTGCTAGTTGTTGACCCAGGGCCACTGTACATTCTGATCCATCTTGACTTTAAATTCATGTCATCGTGAGATCGTAGGGTAAGGTCATTTGAATATTGATTAATTGAACAGTTTGCTTGACCACCAAATTGTATAACATCCATATTTGAGGCACTTGCAGGATTAACTAAATAAGAACTACTATCAATATCAACAAATTGAGTTGCATAAATTGAGCTTTGTGAATAGACCTGTCCTGTTCCAGTAATCCTAAATTTTTCTACACCACCTCCAACTACACGAAATGCATAACTAGCACCACCTGATACACGTATATCTTGTCCATATTCAGTTGCACTACCATTGCTTTTATTTACAATAAGCCCCCAATCATTATTGTTAGTAGCAGTTACATATAAAGTAGCGTCAGTACCATTGTTTGATGTTCCACCATCTATAGAAACTCCTGCACCAGTACCAGATACAGTTAAAAAATTATCTACAGTTACAGCACCATTAAGATAAGTAGTTCCATTGTTGTAAAAGTCATAGCTTGTGTTTGTTGCTCCAACATACATACCTGCAGCTTGAATATCGCCAAGAATGTCTAGATTGCCATTTTGATGAAGTATAAACTCATCACTGCCCCCACTATTATCAATTCTGAAAGTGTCATCAGTATGATTATACAAAATCCATGTAGTAGCTTGATCGTCAGTTGTTCTTAGTCTTAAATGTTTATTGATAAGAACATCACCCTCAAAATAAGCATGATTTGAACTATCAATGGTTACTGCTAGAGTTGAACTATCTCCATCAACTGCACCTGTAAAAAATTCTATAACACCATTTGACCCTCTAATTTCAAGATCATTTCCTGCAAGCCTCATGTTTGCTTTGTAATCATTTCCATTAGAGTGGTCATAAAATAATTCTATTATAGGTTGGGCGTTATTCCCACCTACTACAAGATTATTGCCTCCTATAGTTACATCAGTTGCAAAAGTAGACATTGATGCATCTACACTTAATTTTGCAACACCCCCTGCAGGTCTTACCTGAAAAGTATTTCCTTCTGCACTAATCCCTGCAGCTCCATTATTATCAATCATTTGTATTTCTGCTACACTGTCAGTACTTGTAAATGTAGCGACTGTGTTAGTGCCACCAGAGTTGAAGGATGAAGCAGCACCACTGGCAACTATGTTGTTAGCAGTTACAGCACCAGTAATAGTAACACCAGAAGATGTTGTTTCTAGTTTCTTAGCGTTATTATGATAAAGCTCTACAGCAAGATCATTATCCATGTATATGTGAGTATCACCTGATTGAGAAACAAGTTTAAGGTCATTTGTATTAGTATTAACTAAGCCTTGTGAACCAACTCCAGTGTAAAAGTTTGGCGCACGAAAAAACGTAGCTGCATCCACTCCACCTGCAAAAGTAGAATTTTGAGAGCCATCTAGTGTTAATGCCGTTGCATTCGCACCAGTTTTAAAAACCATAGAACCCGTGTAACTAATGTTACCGTGATCTGGATCACCACTATGCCCCATATTTATTTGAGCAAGAGTGCCGTTCCCATTAGAATTACCAATATTCAGTACGCCAGTTGTTGCTCCAGAACCATGATTGATTGTTACGTCACCCTTAAAAGTAGCCGTATTGCCACTTAGTATAAGAACATCTGCTTCTGAGGTACTTGCATTTAGAGTTTTAAAATGTATAGCTCCAGTAGGTGTACTAGCTGCTACATTTACTATTTTTGACTCAATAGACGTATAATTTCTAGCAGTGCTACCATCATCTTCACCACGAAAGTCTATTCTACCTATAGAATCTGCATTTGCAACTTGTGAAGAATCACGCCATAGAACTAAGTCGGGAGCTGCACTTGTACCTGTATTTGTATTTTTTATAAGTACTTGGTCAGTGGCATTATCGGATGTAAAAGTAACATCGCCATTGATTTCTAAATCATCAGTTAGGTTCATATGAACAGATTTAGTAGCAGGAGTCGTAACAAAGACTTCTACAGCAGCAGTAAAGTTTATAGCACTAGTATTCCCAGCTGAATTAGAAAGGATTTGATTTCTGGCTAAAGTAGGACCTGAAGTAGTAAATGTACCTTCTCCAACTTCCCATAGATTATTAGCTAAGTCTTGAATAGCATAGTAAGTACTATTATTGTTTCCAATAGCTGCAAAGGTTTGATACCCAAGTTCAGCTGAACCAAGAGTTACATTCCCAGTACCAGGTGCAGCTGCTGTAACTTTAATTCGATCTTTTACAACAAGTGCCATATTTTTTTACCCTACTAGTGTTATGCAATCCTTATGATTGCGTTAGACGCGTTGTTAGTAGGAAATACTATTTGAAAATCTCCTGCTGATGCAGCTTTATCTGCTCCAAAATCTAGAATAGCTACTGCTTTATTAGACGAGTTAGTATTGTAAATTATAGCTCCTCTTGCGCCTGTTATAGTAACAGTACTAAAAGTAAGGGGTTGAAAACTAGCTGTTGCAGTTGTACCTCCCCCAGGTGCTGTAGGAGTTATATTAGTTAACGCGTTCCCCCCTGCAGAGTAATTTGTACCAGTAACTTGGTTGTTATCAGAATACGTAGTGATACTACCATTCATAGTACTCCCAGACCCACCAAAAGATCCTTGAGTAGGTTCAGCACTATTAGTAAACATAGCTAGTTTAAAAGCGTGTTGCCCAGTTGTAAAATTATGCGTACCCTTCATCAGATCTATTTTGAATTGGGTAGATAAAAAGTTCCCATTAAAGGCCATATCAAAGTCTCCTTATTAGTTCAGCCAGTTTAGGATGCCCTGCATCCGTTATCGCATTATATACAGTAGTTCTATCACTTCCGATAGCTTCTTTTATATAATGCGTTATTATTTTTGCCAAGTTGTTTTTATATTCTATCGCCTGTTCTTTTATTGCAGGGGGTGCTGTATCAGAGATTTGTACTATCTGAGCAACACATTGATTGGCAACTTCCTCTGGAGTAAACCCCCTATTATTAGTTACATTTACCTGTACCTGAAAGTCAGTAGGCATTGATAAAGATCCTGTTAACATGTTCCCTCTTTATTTTGGTTTTATACTGTATTGCCCTGATCGGTAAGCATCTTGCCTTAACTTGCCATCAGAAAGGTTTTTAAGTAACTGTATAGATTGAGCAAATTCTTTATCATATAGAGTTACTATATCTGGCTCCGCTTTCATAAACCGAGCAGCTTCAATTAAAGCTCCGTTTAGTAATGCGGAATCAAATTCTGCTCCTAGCCAAGGAGTAGTGCCTGCTGTTACTATGGATTCAGGATAGTACCCATAGTGCAGATCTGTTGTATGATTACTGTTTGGGGTAGGGCCTATTATTATATATTCATCGCTAAAATAAGCGTAATGCTTGGGGAACCCTGTAGTAGCAGATTTAGGATAAGCTTCCCGTATAAAATTTTGGTCTTTCTGTATTAAGTAATTAACGTTACCATCAGTGTCCGTAACAGATAAACTATAACTATATAAAAAATCTGGAGGTATGGCTAAATACTGGTTTGCATTAGTTAACGTACCTGCAACATTCCTTCTAATAGCTGGTAATTGAACTATATTATATATTTTTTGTTCAGCCTGTTGGGTAAACAAAGCAAGCTGGTCATCTGAAAAAGAATGTTCAGCTATTTCTTTTATATTAGTTTTTAGCGATGCGTAATTCATAGGTTATCTCATTTTTGCTGGTCTTACACCTTTTTTAACTATACCTGCGCCACGAACTTTACCACCTTTTGTACCGCCTTTGGTCTTACCGCCCGTAGCGTAACCTTTTTTCATAGCTCCGCCCATAGCATAACTTTTTTTCTTCATCATGCCACCTTTGCTCATAAAACCCATATTATTACGAACATCTTTAGGTAAAGAAGCTGCTCCCTTATTTGGTGCTGGTTTTAAACCGCCTGCAGCCATACCTTTCTTCATTTTACCGCCCATCATGTAACCTTTTTTCTTCATTTGTCTGTCTCCTTATATAAGTTATTGAAGACTCGACCAATATCCCAAATATAGTCTATATCTTCTTTAGAATTATAGATATATTGATTTGGTTTAAAATCTGGTGCGCCTTGACCTGTTTCAAACCA
>CENI01040961.1_pt1 | contig 12526 bp, 26 predicted proteins | sample 530161 | NCBI WGS metagenome assembly CENI01 (sample SAMEA2591107, study PRJEB7988) | marine metagenome | isolation source: saline water (ENVO:00002010), including | reverse complement strand
TTATAACCTTTTTCTTGTAAATAACATTCTTTAGGGATAATTGATAATAAGCCACTTGGTCCATTAAAACAAACTCTTCTTAAATCTCCGTGTGTAGGAGCTACAACTGCACAATTAGAGTTAGGGTTTCTTAATGCATACAAAGCAATATCTTGCGCTCCTGTTCTTGTCTTGCCCCACCCACGTCCTGCTAGTATCAACCAGATATAATGTTTTTGTTCTGGAGCTAATTGTTTTGATCTAGCTATTTTCAACCATTCAGTGTACAGCTTTATCGTCGCTTTCTCTGCGTTGCTCTGCAACTGAGTCAAGCAATTCCATAGCTTCTCTGAAGGCATCTGCTTCTTGGAATGTTGCATTTAAGTTTACGTTTTCGGTTGTTTCCCCTAAAGCAAGTTTTGCGATCTTTTGTGCGGTAAGTGCAGTATTTGCTAAAGCGTGTAAATGTGTTGCAGAAAGACCTAGTTTGCCTTCGTTTATATCTTGCATATTCTTTCTTAAGCCTTGTCCAACAGTAGCAAACATTGCCTTGGCTAAATCTATTGAGGTCTGATCTATTTTTTTATTTTCTTCTGCTAAGTTTTTAATCCTATCTTTATCTACTTTAGCAAGTAATTCTCTTTGAAATCTTTCTCGTTCTGTTTTCCATGCATTGTTTTGACAGACTCGGTAGAGAGTAGATTTTGCAACTGAGAATTTTTTTTGTAGAGTTTCTATTGTAGGGTATTCTCTATTGCCTTCTTCGTCTTGTATTCCTTGAACAAACTCTATTCTTATTTGCTCCTTTAATGCCTCTGTAAGTTTTTTTTGTGCTTGTTTTTTACTCATTAATTCTCAACTATTCTTGCCTTTATAACAGAATACTAAGAAATTTTAAATATGTTTATATTTGCTGTTCTTCTGGTTCTAGTTCTAAGAGTGCATTAACTTCCCTTAATAACTCTTTCTCAGTTCCATATCTCTGTTGGAATTCTTTCTTGAATGGATGTCTAGATACAAATAATTCATTATTGTGGCCTTCTCTATGATGTCTATAACATAGAGGTAAAACGTATAAGTGTGCATTTTTTGCTGTCTTACCCCCGATATGATGTATTTCTGCAGGAGAGAAGACATTGTGAAATTTACGACAAACTATACAACCTAATTGTTGTACTTTATCCATGTGTTGCTTTTCGTGTTTTCTAGGTGTTCTGCCTTTCATTAAGTGCCTTCAAAATTTTTGTATACTTCTTTTTGGTAATCCTGATAAGTTCTTTCTCTTAGACTTGAAGTTGAAAAACTATGCTTCCTACTTGTGAAAAATACTTGATGTAATCCTTTGCCTGTAAATTCTTTTTCTCGGTAATCCTCGCCAACAAAACGTATATCTATTTTTAAAGTATGCAAGAGATCTAATAAACTTTCCTCTGTATCATAAGGAATTATCTTATCTATACTCTTTAATGCCTGCAACTGCATATATCTCTCAAATAGTGTTTGTATTGGTTTATTTTTTGTATCTGGTCTATCTATACTAGGATCAGTCTGTAAACCTACAATGAGCTGATCACAATTAGATTTTGCTTCTTCAAACATAACAATATGTCCACAGTGCAGTAAATCAAATGCTCCGCATGTAAATCCAACTACTTCTTTCATTTACCACCTCCCCCTTAATTTTCTATGTTTTCCATCATGCACTCCGAGGGGCACAAGAGTTCCTTCCCTGCTGTTTATTCCTCTTTTATTGTATTCTGGCTTGTATTCAAATATTAATTTGCCTTCCCAATAATCTAGTCTTTGCGGGTGACATCTTAAGCATCTAAAATGTGTAAAGTCTTTAGTTTTTTTGTGATTCTGTATTCTTGAATAGAAATTTCTGCTTTGTCCTATGTAAACAATTCTTTTTCCCCTATAAAGTAAGTAAACACAAGCAACATCTAAAACGTCTGTAGATGTTAACTTTTTGTAGATAAGGTCTTGTGTATTTGCTTTTGAAGGTACATGCTTTCGTTTATCTTTTTGACAGTCTGCACATATTCCAGTAGTAGCTGACGAATATGCAGTAGTTGTTAGTAAATAAGCTGAATTATGATCTGTAGTTATTACTAAGTTTCCTGAACTTGAAACTAAGTTATGCTCCATAGCGTTTTTGTTCCTCTCTTGAATTTACCATCTTAGTTCGCCATTCATCAAAGCCTATTTTTACTGCATCAAGCCTTACTTTAGTTGCGGTTAGTTTGCCTTTTTTTACTCCAAGATCTAAACGAGCTTGATATAAAGAATCAGAATTTTCTGCAAATACGTCTTGTGATGCCGCAGTTTTATAACCTTTACCCGTAGCTTCTAACATAAGCCGAGCCTTGGTTTTTTTTATTATTGCCTCTGCTTCAAAGACTTCGTACTCGGCTTGTTCTAATAAACCTGCAAACTGACGGATAGCGTGCATCCACTTCTCGTCTTGCAAATTCATTTAAAAGTCTGCGTCTACTTCTTGCGAAGGAGTAAAGGTTTGGTTTGCTTCCTCTTGTGGTTCTAGTCTTGCAAATAAATACTCCGTGCCTCTTTCTGATACTTTTATCCAACTGCCAAACTTAAACTCGTCGTTATCAAGTGTAACTTTGCCGTTGATATCTGGCGATTTAGGGTTCTTTTTATCCTCTGGACTATTAAAATGCAGTAAGCCTACTGATCTTGCAAGTTCGTACTTTATTTGTCCTTCTCTATTCTCAAACTTAAGAATAGATCCATAAACCTCTTTTGCTTGCCCCTCTGTTGGTTTGTATTTAATTTTGCCTTTGAATACAACCTTTACATTAGATTCTGACCACAAAACTGCGGTATTTTCATCAAGTGTAAAATTAGCCATAATTTGCTCCTTTAGTTATTTTTTGTACTTCTGAATCCTTTAATCGGTATTTATATCCCCTACTAAAAGCGATTCGTTTTCTTTCAATAGGATCAAAAACACTAGAATCAATCTTATACCGAGTGCGGTAGTGATCTTTTCTAATGTTCCTGATTGCCGCAGATATGCTTGGTTCTCCGTAAAATGTATTAGTTTTTGTTTTGATTGCATCTTGTAACTGCCAAAAAGTCCACCAGTTACCATCTCGTAAACACAAATATACATAATCCGTAAGACTTTTAGCTTTGCTTGTTTTTTGTTTTGTCATCGCTATAAGTTAAGATTTCTATTTTATTTTTAACAAAGTCTTTGCCAAATTTATCTTCTAATTTTTTTTTAAGATCTTTTTTAAATTGTTTATCGTTGTTCATCTTTTGCCTCTGATTCTTTTTCCTTCGGTTCGTATAAAGCTATTAAAGATTCATAAGCAGTTAGATCCTCCTCTTTCTCTGCTTCATCTTTAGCCTTATAAATAGTTTCTTTATTATGTTTATATAAAGCTACTGAATCTTCTTGTGTCTTTTTACCAATCATAGTTCTAAGAGTTTTTAAATAAAGTGTAGGGTTTATATCATCGTTTATGATTCCGCCTTCTTTATCGTCTTTAGTTGGTAGACTCCTAAATTTATAACTCTTCCCACCTTTTGCTAATGCCTCTGCCTCGGCTTTATCTTTCTCTGCATCTGGTAGATCTTCGCCTCTAAAAATGTAGTGTGCTAAACCGTACATCGCTAAGCATTTGACTAAACACCTCATCCTAGAATCTTGTATCTGTCTGGTAGATGGATTTGTCAAAGAGTTATTTTTATTATCCATACAAGGCAACCACATAGATCTTTCCAAGTTACCTATGCGAACTGTACAATGCGACATTACCGAACCATTTTGTTCGTAAGTCTCTGGTAGAAACTCATAGGTTGCAAAGGGATAGTGGTCCATTAATATTTTCCAAGCATCTGTCCAAGATAAATAAGTAAAGTTTCCTTTTTTATCGTGATATTCGCTTAGATCCAAGGCATTTAAAGTTTGCCAAACTTCTTTATATGTCAGTTGATCTGTCATTTTATTAGCTCCATATTGTCCTAGCAAAGTCTTTTTCCTCTTCTGACCACATCCAAGAGTCGTAGTTAGGATAGGATAAGTTTGCTATTTCATATTTATCATTTGAATAAGAAAGTAATCGCATTATTGCTAATGCAACTCTTTCTACCTCTTTTATATGCTGATCTACATCGGTTACCCGCAACGTAACTACTTCTGCTTTTTTAGCAGTTACATATACATAATCCAATACAGGCATACAACCTTCTGCTTTTGCATAAACAGATAACTGTCGTGCATGAGCAGTAGGTACTTCACTAGGGAGTCTAGCCGTAGTCTTTATATCCCTAATAATGTTCTCATACTGTAAGTCTATATACCCGATAATAGGTATAGGAACTTCGTTTGCAAAATACTCTACTTTTTTTTGATAACTTGTTGGTTTGCCTAAAGTTTCATAGAAGGCTAGTGCAGTTTTTATATAAGAAGGTAAAGCTCTTTTTTCTTTATCTAATTTACTTTCTTCTACAATTTGCTCTGGAAAATCTTTTTTACATTTCTTGTAATGATTATCAAATTCTAAAAGAGCTGATTTTAAAATATCAGCTTCTTCCCTTTTTTCTAATAAATAGCTCCCTACTGCATGATCAACTACAGTTCCTCGCCACATTGCAGGAGAACCGCCGTGTTTATATTTAAAAAGATAACGCATTATCCATGCTTCTTTATCTTGTATAAAAGTATTAATACTAGAGGGCGATAAGTGATCTATTTCGTGTAATTCAAAAGGATCATTATTAGTCAATTTAAAATTCATTTTATTTCTGTATATGTTAAAGTGTACTCTATCTTAACCCAAAAAGGAATAAAAATATGACTCTAAAAGAGTATTTAAAAAAAGAAAATATTACTCAAACAGAATTTATTTATCGCATAGAAAAAGCTACAGGCGATGTTATGCCACAAGGCACACTAGCAAAGTACATCTTAGGCTCTCGTATTCCAAGAAAAAAAGAAATGAATATTATTTATAGGGCCACAAAAGGCAAAGTACAACCTAACGATTTCTTTTTATTATGCAAGTAGAAGAAAAATTTTTAAAAGACATTAAAGAAAATCCTGATAATCCTCGTTATCATTCGGCAAAACAAATAGATCAAATTAGTTCTTCCATAAAAGAGTTTGGTTTTGTTAACCCTATTTTAATAAACGAAGAAAATATTATTATTGCAGGACATGGCAGATATAAAGCTGCTAAGAAAAATAAGTTAAAAAAAGTTCCTACTATAAAATTGACTAATTTAACCGACGATCAAATCAAAGCCTTAGTTATTGCAGACAATAAAATAGCTATTAACTCTTCTTGGGACGAGGATCTTCTTTGGGCGCAGATAAAAGAACTTACGGATATTGATTTTGATATAAGTGTACTTGGTTTTGATGAAGAGCAAGTTATTCCTTTTGTAGCAGACGAAGGGGTAGTGCACGATATATTAGAAGAATGGAATGATATGCCTGAGTTTTCCCAAGCAGATCTTACATCTGACCGAACCTTATTAGTACATTTTGCTAACGAAGAAGATGTTAAAAAGTTTTTTAAATTAATAAATCAATCTTATACCGATAAGACAAAATATATTTGGTTTCCCGAACAAGAAAATATGGATACAGAAGCAAAGAGGTATGAAACCTAAATATCCAATTTTTATTCCATCTAAAGGAAGATTTGATTCTCTTATAACTGCTAAATATCTAGATTATTGCAAAGTGCCTTATAGGATTATTGTAGAACCTCAAGAATATAACGATTACTTAAGAGCAGTACAAAGCCAACAAAAGTTAATAGTTTTAGATATGTCATATAAAAAAAATTATGATACTTGCGACGATCTTGGTTTAACAAAGTCAACTGGACCTGGACCAGCTAGAAATTTTGCTTGGGATGTAGCAATAGCAGAAGGCTACGATCATCATTGGGTTATGGACGATAATATTACATCTTTTAGACGTTTTAATAAAAATGAGAAAGTAAAAGTATCTACGGGAGCTATTTTTGTAGCTATGGAAGATTTTGTTTTGCGTTATAAAAATATTGGTATGTCTGGACCTAACTATTACATGTTTCAACCTGCAAGACAAAAGAGTCCGCCCTTTATTCTTAATACTAGGATCTATTCTTGTAACCTTATAAAAAATAATATTCCTTTTAGATGGCGAGGGAGATATAACGAAGATACTATTTTATCGCTAGATATTCTTAAAAAAGGTATGTGTACGTTGCAGTTTAATGCGTTTCTCCAAGAGAAGATGACCACACAAACTCTACGAGGCGGTAATTCTGCGGAATTTTACGATATAGAAGGGACTTTAGCTAAATCTAAAATGCAAGTAAAAGTACATCCTGACGTTTCTAGAATAGTCAAAAGATTTGGTCGTATACATCATTACGTAGACTACAGCTCTTTTAAGATGAATAAATTAATAAGAAATGCAAATTATAAAGTTAAGAAAAAAACAAATGACTATGGAATGTCTTTAAATCTTAATCATCAAAATTAACTTCATGCCAATCATCTGGTGGTAACTTTTCAAAAGGTTCAAATACTTTCTTTTTTAGATCATAAGTAAATTTAGCTTCGCCTATCTTTCCATAAAGGTCTTGCTCTCTTATTTTTCGTGTAATGACATTAGTTGTATTATCTTCAAAGTCTCTATAAATAGTTAATACTGCATCTGATTGATTATGCCAATGTGCAGAACCAGAAACATCGTATGCAGTAGGTGGCATATAAGCTCCATCTGTGCCTTTTGGCAACTTAGTAGGGTGTGCTACTACCCAACAAACTACCTCGTAAATTCTGGCAAACCTTTTGCACAGAGAAATAAAATCTCTTATATGTTCATCCTCTCTAGCATTGCCTGACCTTTTAGCATCTACTTCGTTATATGGATCTATTATTAAGCCATTTACTCCGTATTTAAAAACACTTGATTTAGCTATTTTTAAAATATTTTCTATATTTGGGACTATGTCTCTTGTTTCTATAAAAAAGAAATGATCGTTTATAAACTCTATACCTTGGCTTAGTTCTTCTTTTGTCATTCGGTTAGTAAAACCCTCATCAAAGTTTTTCTGTAAATGCATTTGCACTAAGCGTCTTATGTGCATACTTGTTGAGTGCTCTGGACTAAATATAGCAAATCTCCAATTTTCTTTGACTGCCAAAGATAAAAGTATTTGATCTAAAAAAATAGATTTACCATGATTAGGTATGCCTGTAATAGTGTGAAACGTACCTGTCATTATTTTATAAATATCATCTAGCCCTTTCATTCCTATATCGTAAGGTTTTACAAAGTTGCCTTCATAAAGATCTAAAACCTGAGAGCTATAATCTTTGACTCTATATAATCCATCTATCGGATAAGGTTCTGCTTTTTCTATAATTTCTTTAAGTTTTACTGGGCCATATTTAACAAGTACATCGTTAGCATCTTTACATTCGTCTGGTAAATTTACATACCAACAAATATCTCTTCCGAATCTGTGTAAAAGTTCTTTGTGTAATGCCTCGCCTGATTCGTCTTTATCTGTAAATAAAACTATTTTTGTAGCTTCTAAGGGGCAATTTACAAGCGGGGTAAACCTTGCATCCTTTTCGTTGAATTTTGCCTCCTTAGGTGCTCCATTAGGCAGACTTGTTGCATCTAAGCCTATCTCTGCTAATGATAAAACATCTATTTCCCCCTCTACAAATATTAGAGTTTCTTTATCAAAAACATTATCGTAATTGTAGAGATAAGGTTTTGCTCCCTGAGTCTGTTTAAAAGCCTTATCAAATAATCCTCTGTATTTTATATTTTCTAATTTTCCTTCCGCATTAAAGTATTGAAAGCCTATCCAATTCTGCTCTTGAAAAACTTTAAAATCATCTAATACTTTTTTTGATATTCCTCTATTTTTAAAATACTCGTACATTTTTTCTGTCTTTCTTTCTTCTGGGGTCTCTGGTCTTTTGTAAGTTTTTACAGGTTTTGCAAAAGAATAAGTCTTTTCTGCATAAGATCCTTTCCAATCGCAATGGTGACAAAACCAAACACAACCTTCTGAATTAATTGTAAATGAAAGTGGATTATCTTTTGAATTATGTTCTGGTTGACATTGTGGGCATTTAAGTTTTTGTGTTCCTTCTCTTTGATGTTTTATTTTAATTCCTAGTTCTTGTGGTGTTTTCATATTAGCCTGCAAGGTTGTTTAAATTTTTCTTCTTAGGTTTTATTACATAACCGTTCTCGTCTGTTTCAAACCAATCCATATATCGTTCTTGATTTAACCAAGTTGTAGGATGAGGTATGTATTTCTCTTCTGTAGTTAAATTCTCTTCTGCAAATCTTTCAGCTCCAAAGATAATTTTTGAATAATGTTTTTCGTCAAATTTACTAAATGATTTTGAGGCCATCTTTTTTCCTATCTTTCTTGGATAGATCTTCCAAAACTTTTCAAAACTTTCCGTATATATATCTTTAGTATTATCTTTAGTATTAAGGGGTTGTACGACCTCTACCCTTGGGGTGTCTACACCCCTACCTAATAAAAGATGATATCTGTTAGAAGTATTAGATCCATTAGGTAATTTTCTATTTTCAATTCTAAGAAAGCCTAACTTTTCAAATTCCTTTATTGTTTTTACTATTCCTTTTGTATCTTGCAAGCCTATCATTTTTGCTATGTGTTTATACGAGGGATAACAGCTACCGTTTTCGTCTGCGTAGTTTCCTAAAATGACTAAAATTAATTTTTTTGTGGGGGGTAATCCTTCTACTCTTAATGCATGATTTAGGAATTCAATTGACATAGTTATCTTTATATACTTTTATTTTCCAAAATGGAATACCCCTTTTTTAAATACCTATATTATGTTGATATATGCTTTTAAATTTTTATAGCAAAACAATATAAAAAAAAATGCGGTAATATGCCCACTTTGGAATAAACACTTTATAATGTATACATAATCAAATGAGAGGTAATAAAATGAAAAAATACACTTTTACAGAAGCTAAGAAAGAATTTTTAGACTTAGCTGGTAAATCTTACAAAGGCAAGATGCCTTCCCAAAAATACTCTACACACCGACTAGGTGGTTGGGTAATTAAAAGTAACGACGATAGATACTTAGGCTTTATAGGTTATAGAGGCGGGTCTTTTGTTTACAATCAGGAGAGCAAATAATGAAGGAAAATCTTTGTAAAAAATGTAACTTTTACACGGCGGATCCAGATTGTGGCATTTGCGATGCTTGTTTAGAGATGTCATATTTTGCCGACGAAGAAGAAATAAATTGTGTAAGTAGCCCTATAGATAAAATTTTAGGTTTAACTAATACTTCTGAAGTTCCTTTAGATATGATCTACGAAGTTGCTATACAACACAGATTCGGAAACTTTAAACTTTCTGATTTACAAATAAATTCTTTATTAGAAATAGGTACAAACCTAAATAAAGATTTTTGTAAAAACAAATTTACAGAAGAATTAATTGGAGAAGTTTTTAAAAAGGAGAAATAAAATGAAACTAATAACTAAAGAGATAGAAAAGAAGCTAAAAGCAAACGAGGGACTAGATAACTGCTTTCCAGTAGTTAAGTTCTTCAATCCTACGGGTTCTGCTACTTGGTTAATTACAGAAATGCACGAGGACGGAGATACGCTTTTCGGATTATGTGATTTAGGAATGGGCTTCCCAGAATTAGGAACTGTTAGCTTACGAGAATTAGAATCAGTAACTTTACCTTTAGGTTTGAAGATAGAGAGAGATCTTTATTTTGAAGCTGATAAGAGAATTGATAGCTATTACGAAGAAGCTAAAAAGGAGGGGTATATAGATGCTTGATTACGAATCAACAGATTTAGAGTACGGGTGTAGATGTAGAGTAAATAATACAACGATTTACGGTACGTTTTACGGGTACGATAAAAAAGGAAGAGCTTTATTTTTAGATGAGGAATTAGGGACTCTAAAAAGATTGCCAAAAAAATCAATAGTAAGAACATACGAGAGGTTAAGATGAGATATTTTGAAATTATGAAATATTTAGATAAAAAATATTGCGAGCATGATCTTGATAAAGTTTGCGTAACAGAATTGCAAAACATTTTTTCTACGGAAGATTATTTACTTTGGTTAACTGCGGTAAAATATCCAAACGGGAAACCTTTAGAATTATTACAAGGGGGAAAGAAATGATATTTAATATAGAAGGAAGAAGAACAAAAGTAATTACTACTACAATAATAGAAGATTTTGAAGGAGAAATAGATATTACTAAAAAAGAAGTAATGCGAGTAACAGGTTGTTCTGCTAAAGAGGATGGAGATTCATCAAGTTGGTATAGCTATGTTGATGATGCTTTACAAGTAAACGCTGACTGTGAAGAAGTTGACCTTAACAAAAAGATTCTTTATATAAAAAAAGAAGAAGTAATAACAGAATATGAAGATTTATCTACAAGTTGGTAAAAAGGAGAAAAAACATGAACTTAAATCACAAGCTCTACACTTACGAGGGGTATCATAAAATTTTAGAAAAAGTGCGTGGCATTTTAGCATCTAAAATAGACCACGATGCCAATGATCTACAAACTAGAATAGTCAATGGCAAACTTAAGCGTTGTCTTGAAGAACTAGATACTTTTGAAACCGAAATTGAAAATATGATACAAGGCAGAGAAGATCAAGCCAACGAGGAATCTATTTAGCTTTTTCGCTACTGTATTTAATATTAAGACCCGCAAGTGTGCAGAGGCGATTCTTCTCCGATAATCCTTTTTCTGTTACTTTAAAGAATCCGTCTTTCTCTTCTACGAGCTGATCGTTGATAACTTCTTTTAAATCTTCTTCGGTTAGATCTTCCATAAACATTACCGAGAGTAACATTCCTAAACGTCTATTCTGTGTCTTTGATAGTGCCATTAAACATGATCCCAGTCCTTGCCTTGAAATAGTAATGCCTCTGCCTCTCTTCTTCTAACCAAACCATTTAGAACTTCGCCTCCCGCTTTATTCCATCTTTTAATCTGCTCTGGTACTTCGTCAAACTTTGATTGGTTTAGAACTATTAACAAGGTTGAGCTTCTCAAGTTAGTGGGTCCAAGGTTGTATGTCCAACACACAAGCGCATCAAATTCGTTTTGCGAAAGCGGCACGTCTACATATTCCTCTACATATTCTTCGTACTCTTCTAGCTCCTCTAAAAGCATTTCGTCAGCATCGTCCTTTGAAATTATCATGCCTTCAAACACGCCTTTAGTGTGGCCATAACCGATTGTCCAAACTCCGACAGAGTCTTGGTATGCCTCGGTACGACAACCTTCAAATTTTTTTATTAGCTGTATGCCTTCTTCTGATGTTTGCATATTATTCTCCCCAAGAACCATCTTCTTTAACTCTTGCTGTTTTCTTTCCACCCCAGTATTCAACTGCATGTCCTTCCTCAATAAGCATCTGGCAAATATCTTTACCATCTTCTGTATAAGGGATGCCAAGAATTCTGCCATATTTTCCTTTACCTAATGATTGTATTTTAAAAGATCCTACACAAAGCTCTATTAGTCGGTCTTTAGCCTTTAATCCTAAGGCTTTTTCTTCTAAGTTTCTTGTGCGTGATTCTGGTGTGTCTATGCCTGCTAAACGTACTCGTTGCTTTTGCAAGATAACGTCAAAACCTAAATCAAGGTTTACATCTATGGTATCACCATCAATTACCCTGTCTAGAATTGCATTATAAACAAATGGGGTGACTCCTGACTTTGACATAATTTACCTTTTGCTTTTTCTATATTTATGGCACAAGTCTATCTGAAATGTTTATTTTTTACTAGATTCTTCATCTGCCTTAGGTTTATCGTAAGCTCGGTAAAACTCTACGATAGATAGGATATTCTTGGTATATCGGGTTATTTCTGCCATGTTTATTGATAGGTTTTCGTATTCCTGTGTCGTCAGGGCATAGTAGGGCATCGCAGGTGCTTTGCCTTCCTTAACTAAAGCAAGGTATTCTTCCATAATCTCTGGTGTCAAAACTTTCCATTTGACTGGTACTCCTTGTATCTCTAAAGGCAGGGGTGGATGATACATCGGTGGGATCTCCGCAATCGTTCTCACGTCAACAGGTTTAGCCTTTGGCAGTATGGAGCAACCACCAAAGACCAACAATGAGCTAATTATTAGGAGAGATATTTTCATCTTTTATGTCTTGAGATGTGATTTGCATTAACTCATCAAAAACTCTTTTAGAGCCTTTATTAACTCGGTTTTCAATCAAGCCAGGCTTCATTAAAGCTAAATTGTTTAAATCATGGCGGGCAAATTTATTTCTTAATTCTGTGACAGAGCGCATAGCCTCTTGTTTAGCAACTTCTAAGGCTGCCATTTCTTGCATAGTTTCTTTTTGTTTCTGTAAATAATTTTTTATGGATTCATTTTGTTCGGCTATTTTGTCAGTTAATATTACTTGGTTAGCTTGTAAGATAGCGTTTTCAGAAAGCAAAAACCTGATGTACATTCCAGACCCAGTTATTGTAGCTAAGAGCATTG
>CENI01057306.1_pt1 | contig 12544 bp, 12 predicted proteins | sample 530161 | NCBI WGS metagenome assembly CENI01 (sample SAMEA2591107, study PRJEB7988) | marine metagenome | isolation source: saline water (ENVO:00002010), including | reverse complement strand
TGCTGCTAAGTTTTTAGAATGTATTGCAGAAAATCGTGCATTTGTACGCACTGTTCGTAACTTTCTTGGTATTCACATTGTTGGAGCTGACGAGATTGATTCCTCTAAGAACAAATCTCCTATAGTGCCACCTCCATCATCCTCTGGAGCGAAGGACATTAGCCCACAAGGGATCTTAAAAGAAAAAGCAGGTACAGACTTCAATTCATTTAAAGGATGCCTTAGAGCATGGTATAAGACTGGTGCATATACTAATGATCCAGAAGTTATCAAAGAGTGGTCGGATTACAAAGATGTTCCCGCCAAAGAGTGTCGGAAGCTTTTAAAACTTTTATGATTTTTGAAGTGAAAACAGAATCTGAATTACTAGAACTAAGAATTGTTTTAGAAAATTTTTATCAAATATTGCCATATAAAAAAGATTTAGATGGCGTTCGAAAAAATTGGATTCCACTTTGGAAAGATTTAATTAAATCTAAAAAAGGTAAAATATTTGCTTTAGAAGATGAAAAAAAAATTATTGGAGCTTTAGGCTTCTTAACAAGCTTATCTCTTGAAGACGGTGCTCTCACTTGTACCGAAGCTTTTTGGTATGTAGATAAAGAACATAGGGGCGCTGGATTAAAACTTCTTAATAAATTTGAGTCTTATGCAAAATCTATAGGATGCAAAAGAATAGTTATGGCCCATTTAGAAAACTCAATGCCAGACAAATTAAAAAAATTATATATTCGAAAAAAATACAAACATGTTGAAAGTATGTATTTAAAAGAGCTATAATACTTTATTATTATCTCAGATTAAAACTTCTCCCGCCAAGTCCACCCTTGGATTCGATAGTAAATTCTGTATCTTCTGATCCTGAAGTTACGATTGCATTGTCGACTAGTGGAAAGTCTTCCTCTGGTAAAGAAGTTGTTATTGTAGCCCCGCTTATTCCAGTGATTGTTAAGTTACAATTTGTTCTGAATATAAAATCTCCAGCAAAATCGTTGGGCGGTGTATTGTCAATTTCTATTACAAGATTTGGGGTAGCAATGCCCATTAAAATACCTTCTCGATCTACAAATAAATCATTCGCATTAGTTCTAGATATTGTGAATGGGCTTGAAAATAAGTTAGCATCAGGAAAACCATCAAACATTTCTCCACTTACGGCAGCGCTTGCTGTTCCAAAGGTTAAGTAGTCAGTAGGCACAACCTTGTAATATATATTTTGATTAAGTTTTGTTGCATCAGGCACTCCATTAAATCCTGTTAGATCATTTCTACTAACTTGGATTGGAAAAGTAATTTCTCCAGGGCTTAATTGCATAGGAAATTGAAGTATTCTATTTGAATGATTAATTAAATCTACTGAAAAATTTCTATCTGACCCAGTATAAACATCCGCATTTTTTACATTTTGGGTACCAAGTGTGTCTCCGATTGTATCTAAATCTCCAGAAAAGGTCGCTTGTATATTTACAAAATCAACTATTTGCTCTATAGCGTCCATAGAGCTAGCGGGTTCCGTTAAAAGATTTTTTCCTTCAAATGTCAAATTAGAAACGGCGAATTTAGGAAATTCTATTTCAAGTCTGCCAGAGCCGCTAACAAAGCCTACGTTTGGATCAATTAATTCGCTTCCTTTGACCAAGCATTCTACTATATAACCAGACTCTGCTGGATGTCTTCCTATAAGTGTTTCATTAAATATCATAATTCTCCTGTTACTCCTACTTGTAAAAAGTTAAAATTAGAAGTTAAACTTCTGTTTATTATTGATTGAGACCTTTCTACATCTCCGACCAAACTCACAGTCGACGTGTTATCGGTAGAAATATCTTCAAGAGCTGGTTGCGGACGGTTCACCTGCGATGCGTTAACATCTAATATAAATTTTGCACTGGGCGAGTCTACAAATGCACTCTGAAAAGTAGATGGAAATGTATAATGACTCACTGAAGAAGTCCTACCACTTAGTAATGCAATATAATCAATTATATAACCACTAGTTAAAGCTTCTCCATTTAATTCTGAATTACCTAGTATTTTAAAACCCGTCTCTGCATCAAAGGTCTCAAGAAGAAAATTATCAAATGTTGGAGCATTACTTCCAGGATGTGAAGATGCTAATAGTGAAGTAAATAAATCAAGAGGGCTGGTGCTATTTGTTATTGTGCCATTTAATATTGTTTCTCCTCCAGTCCAAGCAGTTACCTCCCATGGGTAATTTTCATTTTGGCCTCCTGACCAAGCGATTCTGTTATGCGAAAGTAGTCCTGAAAATCTATTGAGTGGACTAGTACTATCTGTTATTGTCCCGTCTTGAATTGTAGCTCCGCCCGTCCATGCAGTAACATTTCCTGGAAAGTTTACATTTTCTCCACCAGACCAAGCAATTCTATTATGAGAATAGGTGTTGGCTAAATCTTCATCAACAAAAATCCAAGTATTATTAGAACCACTCTTTTTAACTCTTAATCCAAAGTTACTTGTATTTATAAATAAATCAGCGCCTCCAGTATACGTTCCGTCAAAGCTATTTGGATTATCTACCATTCCGCTACCAATGCCATCTATTTCAAATCCAGTAAAGTAAGTATTATTTGGATCATCATCGCAGAAGACCCAAGTATTATTAGATCCAGTTTGTTTCAACCTCAATCCAGATGTTGTTGTGTGTTGATACAAATTGGTTCCTCCAGTATATGTGCCATCAAAGCTGCCTGTATTATTTACCATTCCACTTCCTATACCTGGGTCCATGGTAAATCCAGTATAAAAAGCTCCTCCAGACCATGAAGTTGAAGCCGCACCATATGGCGTGACAAGATGAGGATGGACTATGTTTTCTCCCCCCGACCAAGCTATTGGAGTATTTATGTAATCAATGGAAGGATCGTCATCAACAAGTATCCAAGTGTTGTTAGATCCAGTCGTTCTTACCCTTAAACCACTTGATACGGTGTTTTGATATAAATTTCCATCTCCAGTATACGTTCCATCAAAATCTCCTGTATTTTGTGGCATTCCACTTCCAACCCCTTGTATTGTAAATCCAGTAGAGTGTTGAGTTACGTCTTGATTAACATGTTGATTGTCACCATCTATTAGTCCCTCTGAATACAGCTGGCGAGTTACCTGGACCTGAAGATTATGCAAATTGCCATCATTTAAAGAAACTCCTCCATTACCAGTAATGGCTAAATGGTCTACTCCATTTAAATTAATATAATTTTTTCCATCTCCAGATTGGAACCAAGCTATTCCAGTTCCATTTTTATGAGATTCTAATAAATATTGCTTTCCATCAAGACCTGGGTCAAATTTTACCCAAGCTTCCATTGTGAAATCACCAGTTCCTACATTTAACCCACTTCCAGTTACAAAAATATGATTATCTGATCCATTGGTTTGGTTGGCTCTTATACCAATATCAAGACCACTTGCCAACATTTGTTGGTGAAGTTTATTTTGATCGCCAGTTTCGGTGACTACAAAATATTTTTCCTTTAGATTATCATCTTCTCCAGATCTTTGACAGAAAACCGCATATTGATCGTGAGTAAATGTATTGTTTGTAGTTGAGGGATTTGATTTATTAAACTGATCTAAAATAGAGTCTGATTGAAAAGAGAAATTTTCATTTTCACTACCCGCATAATTTATTACATTTACAGGTAAATCTGTATCGTACGTATTGTTAAATGCTGATTTATCTACGGCTATATAAGCATATTTACCAGTTGAGCCTGCTGCAACATTGTTTTCCTGAAAAGCGGCGAAGTGAAATCCAGTATGGGATACTCCAGTTACACAGGTTTGAGAAGTATCATGAGGTGATGCTTGGATATGCGGTTGTTGCAATTGTATAATAATAGTAGGAGCTGCGGCAAATGCTTGAGAAAACAATACAGGTTGATAGCCTGTATTATCATTTTTACTTACAAAATCAATTTCTATATTTTTACCATCAACAACATATCTTCCAGTCTGAGAAGCTAGGTATGTATAATCACCATTATTAATTGCGTCAGAATTTGGTCTAACTGTAAATCTTGTATTCTCTGTAGAAATTCTTCCTTCTGGCTTATAAACATCTGTAAATAAACCAGTGGCTTTTTGTTGAATAAACAAAGCGGGGGCCTCTGAAAATGTCGCATCAAAATTAACTTGTAAATTAGCTCCGTAAGCGCCAAGTATCTCAAAACTATTTACTTCAATATTTAGACTTGGAGGTATTCTATATTTACCTTCTCCAGTATATCCAAACATTTCATCAATTTGCGAATTTAATATTTCGAAAGAGCCCTCGGTTGTCAATTGTTTAAAGTTACCTGATTTTAAATTGTCTTGAGTATCATAAATATTTATAATCTGTTCATTTACATCAGCTTGTACGCTAGGTCCAGCATTTCCAAATATATCCTCATATTCTAAATTTACCGTAGCGTTTATTAAAGGATCATTTTCAAAAAAAGAATTTACAGCATGCCCAGTTTCAGCGCTGTTATTAAATGTAGAAGAAAAGGCCGTGTCTATAAAAATGTTTGAATATTCAGTAAAAGCGTCTTGATTTACTGTAAAGCCAAAAGTTGATAGTGAAGTTGTGAACTCGACAAGAAACGCCGAAGTTGTTCTGGCTACGGTTGGCGTGATGTTTTGCGAGAATACACTTATTGCGTAATCTCCTACTTGATCTATTTTAGAATCTCCACTCAATACAATGTTTGTTGGATTACTATTGCTCCTAAAATGTTCACTAACAACAGTGTTTGAATTAGGCTCTTCTAAAATAACTATATACTTATCTGGTGATTTTGCTGCGTTACTTGGGTCAAAAATTGACACATTTAAATTTTTACTGCTACCAACACCGTTTGAAAAACTCGTTGTAACATTTGATGGTAAGTCAGGTCTTTGTACTTCTGTTACGGAAAGGTTAGGTTGAAATGAGCTTCCATCTAAATCAAAAGATGTATTTTCTTCTACAAATTTAAATTTTCCAGTATGATGTATTGTAGCTGATACATTAAATCCTGCATCTTTATCTTCTGATATATTTAATACTCTATAATATCTTGGATCTCTACCACTCGCATCAATGTTATATACTGACCCATGTTTTATATTTGCATCTTTTTCTGAATACCATTGACTACTTGTATTTCCAGGAGTATCTGCTCCAGTTATAAATATAGCGACACCACTATCTATAATTTCATAACTAACATTTGTCTCACCAGGATTAGTATCTTTTATTTTTAAAGACATTACTTGTGGATTATGTATTTCTCTATACAAGCTATTATCTGAAGATGGGTTATTGTAAAAATCTTCAATTCCAGACTTACCTATCGGATTATATATATGTATGTTTCCTCCAGTTACATAATCGGTTAAATCACTGCCTATTGCTGGCTCGACTATTATAGCCGAAGGCCCTTGCCCTATATTACTTGTAGTTCCATCTGGATTGCTATAATTAGTAGTCCCACTTGCCCCCAAAACTGTCCCGTAGTTTCGAGTAAAATTTCTCATTTCATCGTCGATCTTTATAATATCTCCTGGCTGCATCAAAAGAGCTTCGAATCCAGCACCAAAAGATACTGTTTCTGTGGTATTTTGCGATTCAAACAAAATGTATTTTCCCAGTCTATGAGCTTGAGCTTTTGAGGTTACTCCGATGCCTTCTATCTGTTTAAAATTTAATCCTACGGTTTTTATAGCTTCAGCATCCTCTACATACTCTGTCTGCGCTGTAAAATTATTTCTTTTATCTATAAAAGAAACTTCTACAGCCGATAGCTTTGTTTGCCTATCTACATCTGCATACGAAAACATTCCATCTTTAACGTTCAAATTATTAAAAATCAAATGAGGTGGAAATTTATTTTCTTTTGGCGCTGTTGTACTGGTATTATTAAAGTCTTCAAAAAAGTATGGCCTATCTACCCTAATTGAAACGCAAGAATTATTAAAATACGTCATTGCCCTAAATGATCTAGCTAGATTTTGAATAGCATCAAAAGCGTCAGTCTGATCTTTCATTAATATATTGCAACTAAATCTAGGCTCAAGTCCGCCAAATCCATCGTCTAATCCAATAAATATACCAGCCCCTCCCGCTACGTTGGTAGCTTTACTTCCGTCGTGCATTGTCACTGCATCGCAATACATACCTATTTCATATAGAGTCCATTTATCTATTATATCTATATCTCGTAGATAATTTCCTAAGCCGTACCTTCTATTAGTTAAAAGGTCATAATATATCCAAGCTGGATTATCAGACCAAGCATATTTAAAAGTCCCATCCCATTGACCAATCTGTAACCCAGGAGATGCTGCGTAAATAACGTTGCCACTTGTAGTGCCATCACTAGAAAATCTTCTATCTGTTCCGTCAGCATTTGTTGGATTATAATTAGAGGGTATTTTTATTTTTTTACCTTTAACTCTATAAGTTCTTGCTGGGATATTTTGATAATATTGAGAATCTATAATTGTAGCTATATAACAACTTCCAGGGTAGTAATAAGTGTCGTTATATTTTTCTGTTATTGCATTCACGCCACCATCTCTTGTAACTAGATTAGAAATTGTCTCATGATCTAGCTTACTTATTTCTACAAAATTATATAAATCTGTTTCGCCTAGAACTGGTAAAGGAAGATTTTCTAAAGTTAATGTATACGGAGACGTAATAATTCCACTGACTGTGAACCTTCCAGTTGCCCTTCCAACCGTTTTACCTTTTCCTGGCCTAACTGTAAACTGGGCATTTTGGGTTGTTATTGTTCCATTTTTATCCGATTTCCCAACTATAACCTTAAATCTTATTGATATTGCCAGGGGCTGCCCCATTCTGCTCCTGCCCGCTTCATTTTCTTGTTTACTAGATTTAGATACTGTGTCACTTAAACCATCTATTTGCAAGCCCACGTCCACTAGATCTATATCTTTATCATAATTTGTATATCTATATGGTTTTGCGGCCCTTTCCTTTGGCACATATCTTTGCCAATTTACAAAGTCTCTCGCGCTCGTTCCTTCGTATCTTACGTCTCTACTTCCATATCCATTCCTAGCGCCATTTTGGATTGCATTCATATCATACGGCCCTTTAATTGGACCTGATAATTTTGTTAATTTAGTTGGCGTTTTTACAACATTACATTTGCCTTGTAAAATTCTTCCTGACTTAAATTCAATATCATATTTAGAATGGGTTGAATTATTATTAGAATCCCTCAGCGGTGTGTCATTATAATAAATTCCTTGATCAATAGGTAAATCACCTGCAGATGATGAACTCCCAACGGTAAGGTGTTCTTGGTTAAAAGGTTTTTTAGCTCTCGTGCCAATTAAAGTTTTTCCGTGTTGACCAACTAAACCTTCTACTTCACCTTCGCATATTAAATCTATCGATTCATATATTTGATAACCCTGCTTAGCGTTAGCTGCACTTGGAGGTAATAGATAAGAAGGTTTAGCTCCTTTACTCCTACCAGCAATAATTAACTTGTTATTAAATATGCTTTTGTAAAAACCCATTATCCTAAATCTTCACTAGTGATATTTGTCGAAATGATATTAGAGCCAACACGAAGCTCTCCATATAATAATGGTATAGGAAAACCCTGAACAGCATTGTTTTCTAAATTACTGAAAATATAGCTAGACATGTCAATTTTACTTTCTGACGTTTGTGGCTTTGGGGTCTCAACTGGAAATAATAAAGACATCACACCTTGAATTAAGACTCCAATTGCTAAATTTGCTAAAAATCCACCACCTGCTAAAAATGTTCCTATTGTAGCAGCAGCGGTAACTGCAAACCCTACAAACGCCGCAATCAAACTAAAAAGAAATGCTCCACTTATAGTTGGAACAATGTGTATTTCTTTAGGAGCTCTAGCTGCAGCTAAAGCTTCCGCTGTTTTCCACTCTTTATTTGGGTTTTTGGGGTCTATAAAAGCGTAACCTAAGCCTTCTTTAAATTTAGAAATCAAATAATTTTTAACTCCTGGATTATTCGCTTCTAATGCGTTAGTAATCTCCAAAAGCCTATTAACTTTAAATTTATGATTTTTACCATAAATTTCTCCAAATTCTCCGTGTATAGTTACATTAATCATCCAAAAACTCCTTTAACATTATTACACCTTTTTCTGATCTTTGGAAATTGGGCATATCAAATAAAGCAAACCTCTCTGTGACCAAAGAGTATATTAAGAACGGATAAAGACAGTTTTTTGAATTTTCTATATCGTATTCAGATGGCTCCTCTCTTCCGCTTACATGAGTGTGGAATATAGCCAACAAATCGCCATTTAGTTTAACTTTCAAAAAATCCGCTGGATTAATTAAAAACACATCATCATCATTTGAATGATTTTTGGCGGCCTTAAAAATTAATTCACCGTCTTTATATAGAACAAAACCGCAAACTTCTTTTCCTAAGTCCGTATTGGCGTATTCAATTAAATCTTTTTTAAAATTATCTGTTTTTGGGTTGGTATGCATGAGTTCCTGGAAATCCTCCAAATCTTAAGCCAGTTTTTCCAAATCTTAGTTTGCAGGCTGATATTTTCTTTGAACATTCGTCTTTTTGCCATTTTTTAGATATTGGTGGGAAATCTTCATTTCCGTTTGCGCTAGAATCGACTAAAACATACATGGTTCGTAAAGGCCTGATTGAAGCCCCATTTACAGAGCTTTCTGAATCATCGTCAGAGATATCATGGCCAGCAGTCTCTATGTATACCCATTGTCCTTTGCTGTATGTGGTAAGATTACTCCATTTGCCTTTAAAGGCTCCAACTGGAACCGTAGCATCACTAGAATCCTTAAAATCACTATCATTTGCTGATTTTAGGGGGGCGCCAGCATAAAGGCATCCGCATCCTCTATATATCCATGTACAGTATTTTGCGTAAACATTTCTGTTTGGCAGATAAGTATTATCTAATTCAAAAACAGTAGATAGTTCTAGTTCTACAATATCTTTTGTTTCTGCTATTCTTCTATTTATATAATAGGTTTGATCTGGCAAATAAGAAGTAGCAGAAGCTTCGCTATTTTGAGTAGTTACATCAAAATATGGATTTTTTCCTCCTGGAAAATTTAAATCGTCTAAAAATCTAGCAAAAGTCCTTTTTCTTATTACCTTACAACCAATTAAGTTATTATGTACTTTTAAATATTTTGATATGGCAAAGTTTATATTTGATACTTTTATTCTTGGTCGAGGAAGACTATTATCTCCTTTTACTTCAAAACCACTAACCTCCATGGGATAAGATATGTATTCTTGACTTTGCCATACGATTCTGTCTGCTGTCAGCGTACCGCGTTGCATACCAGCTGTAGTGGGGCATAAAGCTAATACACTACTTGTATCACCTGGCCAAGCATAATATATCAAATAAAACTCTAATATTTGACTAGGCTCGAGAGACATAGCCTCACTTGCTACTTTTTCATTTATTCCTCCTGCCATATTTATCTTTACACTTGGTTTGCTTGTTTTATTATATATTATATAACGCAGAATTAAACATTTTTTTATATATCAAAAAAACAAAATGGACGAGAACAAATATGAATTTTTTCATGAGGCAAATTCAGCCGAGGTTTATAAAATAGCCAGAACACAATTTAAAAAAATTATTAAAAATTTTAATCAATATGACTTCAAAGATAACTTCGAAGAACTGTTTCACGGGGGCGATAGTTATTATAAACTTTTTTTGAAGAAAAATGATATTATATTATGCGGTAACCTTTCGTACATATTTGAAGATTGCATCCTAACAGATATATATTTTTGGAATGACGTTTCGTTCCCCAGAAACAACGAAGAAGTCAGATTTTTTCATGAGAAATTTTTCAAGGAAACTTCTCTATTAGGTATAAATAATACTATAATGCCCCTAGATACGTCGAGGTTTAGACATGAGTCGTTTAAAAAATACTGTAAAAAATTGTTTTTTACAACCCATGAATACAAGACAAACGATCGATTAATCAACGAAGCGTACAAAAATCATTATCTCTTAAAAGTAAATCATAAAAATTATTTCAAAAAAGCGGAAGAGGCCAACGTCAGGATTTTACATAAATGAAAGGCAAAAAAACCATACTTTGATTAACATGAAAAATCTAGAATTTACGCAAGACTCAGGATATCACGAGCCTTTTTTATTATCAAGAAAAGAATTTAAAAAAATTATTAATAATTTTGACTTTGAAAAATTTAAATCAAACTTTGATGAGGTCTTCTTTAATGAAGACAAATTAAGTCTTTTTTTAAAAAACGAAAATCATCTTATTTGTGGTGCTCTTGGCCATATATATGAAAAAAGAGTTTTTATGGATATATTTTTTTGGAATCATGATTTGGGCGGATACAATATGCACACTGTTAGAGTGTTTTTTGAAAATTTTTTTTTAAAAAGCCAAGAAATGGGTGCTACTGAGGCTATTTTACCACTAGATGAGGATAGAAAAAAGTTTTTATCATTTAAAAAACATAATCAAATATTTTTTCGGTCTACTGAGGAATTTAAAACAAATGACTCTTATATAAGGGATCATTATAAGCGCCAATATCTTTTAAAAGTAAATTATGAGCATTATTTTAACGAATCCAAGTAGGCAAAAAGAGTGTAATACATATATATGGCAGAAAGCCCAAATTTATTAAGAAGAGAAATTTTATCTACATTCGACCCTACTATCATTGGAGGGGGTTCTTTTCAAGATAGAATAACCGACTTATACGATACTTATCCAACTGGAGATTCTCAAAATTTCCTTATGTTTGTGCATATAATACAAGAGTTAAACAGAAAATTAAACACTTTTGGCTTTGCCGACCAAATCGTAGAGCCGATTGATGCTGGATTTCGCCCAGAGACACTTGAACTGGGTGGGGGCTATGGATTTTGGACTTATAGCACTCCAGCAGGGGGTAATAGAGCAAGTATTAATGTGGTTACAAGTGGCCCAATCGAGATTGATTGGGGCGATGGAAGTACAAAAGACACGATAAGCTCTGCTGGTTATCACACTAAAAATCATACCTATTAATTTTTTGGTTGACATTTATGTTATTTAGCTTTACTATGCTAAATAATGAGCAAATGGACGGAAAAACAACGGGGAGCCTTTTGGAAAAAAGAAGGCAAAAATGGCAAATATCTAGCTGGCTATGTAGTGATAGACGGCAAAAAACACCCCGTCACGGTTTTCCCTAATCAGTATAAAGAAAAGCAAAACCAGCCAGAATTTATTATTTACGAGACTTTTTCTAAGGAGTCTTAAGCGAAAGAAATATTATTTTCTTCTAAATATAGATCAAACTCTTCTTGATCATCATAAAGGATCAAAGAGTGAATCGAAGCCATTGTCCCGACGCACTGAGTCGGAGTACTCAAAATCTTTTTTGCGGGCATATCGTATAATACCCACCATTTTTTTTCGTCTGCGATATCGTAGTCGTTTAAATTTTCTATTATTGTAAGTGACATATTATTGTAAGTGACATATTATTATTGGTAATGTACAGACCAATTACCCCTTGCATCGCCCGTAAGTGTATCTTTATGGGCAAGTGCGGCTGCCGTCATTCCGCCATTCCTAGCGACATTGACAAACCCACCATTAGCTCCAGCAGCTACAAGAGCGGCCAATAAATCCTCTACAACAGCAGCACTAAAATCATTGCCGTCTGCTATTAATTTTTTAAGAGAAGCTGGTAAAGTGGTTCCAGCCCAACCAGTTAGATTGTTGCCAAAGCACGAAAATGTGTGCAGACTCGTATTGTTAGCTAAATCTGGAATAGATCCAGTTAAATCATTTGAATTGCACCACATCTCAAGCAAACTTACGTTTGTCGATGTAGAAACAATTTCTCCAGTTAAATTATTTGATGCAGTATCAAACCATTTCAATGCAGTATTATTAGTAATCGAAGGCATGGCTCCAGTAAAAGAATTACGATCAAGTTGTAAATCTTCTAAGTATACGTTGGAATCTACATTAGGGCAGGTTCCTGTAAAATTACTATTATGCAAGAATATACCCCTCATCTGAGGGCTCGAAGAAAAATCTGGAGCTGATGGGTTAGTCAGATTGTTGTCTGAAACATCATAATATCTAAAATTACTCGTAGCAGGTGGCACTGGTGCGTCACCAGTAAAATTATTAAATGGTACATTGAAAGCATGCATATTAAGTTGTCCACTTATCACTGGAATAGAACCAGTAATTGCATTTTGATCAGCTCTAAATTTATGATACTGCTTATTGCTCATATCCATATCCAACGCTGTGACGCCTTGATTGACCACTCTAAAGTCGGTTAAGTTGGTGAACTTAGTTAACTGCATAGTCCCTCGAAGTCTTGAGCCTCCAGGTCTAGTAATATGCAATTGGGTTATGTTTTCTGGATTATCTATCGATACTCTTGGCATATTTTTATTTACACTAAATAATTAGATGCATTATTTATATTTTTTTATTAACCACCTTAACTCTTGAACTATAATTA
>CENI01029812.1_pt1 | contig 12567 bp, 24 predicted proteins | sample 530161 | NCBI WGS metagenome assembly CENI01 (sample SAMEA2591107, study PRJEB7988) | marine metagenome | isolation source: saline water (ENVO:00002010), including | reverse complement strand
ACAAGATAAATGAATAAAACTTATAAGTCAGGTCTTAGAGGATAGAGGGTGTCCTTTAGGAAATAAATCAGAATCATGTTTACCACCCTGATACCTACCTTTTCTTAATGCAAATAAAAACGAATTGACTCTAGCATATGCCCATCTATCAGCACCACCACTTGCTCTAACAGCAGGTCGGACACTAGCAGGGTTTGTATTATATGCTCCTACACCACGCTTAAATACAGCAGATAACATTCTTACTGTTGCTCTTTTTTTAGGTTTATCTCCATATTTTTCGTTATGTTCGTCAACTTTCTTTTTTAAAGCTTCTTTAATTTTAGCTGATAATTGTTTTACATCTTCTGGTATTGCTATATGTGTATCTTCTTCAAATGGTTCAAAGTCTTCCATTTGCTTCTTACCTTCTAACTTTTTAGTAAGTTCTAAAATTACATCTTTCATACCCTGTTCGCCAAGCGTTCCTATAACACCCCATTTAATTTGTGCTACAACACCTGCTACATTAGATAGGTTAGGTTGCACAGAACTATTTTTAAACTTTTGACCATCTCTAAAATGTCTTGCAGCCCAAGCTTCTCTTTCTTTTATCCATTTTAAGACAGCAGGAGTTTCAGAGCCATTTCTTGCTTTACTCCATAAGCTGTACGCTTCATTACCTCTTATATTTCCTCCAGCTTTCCATATGCCTTTAGGACCATCATCTTTTACGTTAGATGCAAACTCATAACTAAATTGTGGATATTTACTATTTCTTAAAGAAATCTTTTTATTATCACCTCTTTTAGGAAAGTTAGTTAAGTCATTCTTTTCTTCTTCTATAAAAAATTCTTCTTCGTATTCCTCGTATTCCTTTAAATCTTCTTCGTTAATAGGATTTTCTGGCTTGTCTACAGTTTCATCTGTTAAAGGAAATAAAGCTGCTGATATGTATAAATCATCTGCACCATCTACAGGTTGTAGTCCTATAATTTCTCTTGCTTCATTTCTAGTCATAATGCCTTCACGAACTGCTGATGTTACGTTCTCGTATATCTTTCTTCTTCTTTCTGATAGAGCAGGTATAGAATCTATATCAAATTCAAGGCTTAGTCTTTCATCAAACATAGGCACTAACCATTCGTTAAGGTCAGATGCTAGTTTTCTTAGATGTGGGATTATAGTTTCTTCGTATAATGCTAATCTTGCTTCTGCTACATTAGCATAAGTCTGTGCATCAGGTACTCCTACTAATTGTGAAGGAACTCCAAAGCACATAGCTATATCAGTTGCAGACATATGTTTAAGATTTAAAAAGTCCATATCTTTAGGACTTAATCCCATTTCACGCCAGTCAAAGTCACCTTCTAGTAATAAAGGTCTACCTGCATTAGCAGTACCACTAAATCTATTATTAAGGTCAGTAAGCAATTGTTGTCTCTGTGATTCTGTAAGGTTAACAGCAAATCCTGCATCATCTTGTGGTTTAAATATTACAGCACCACTTGGCCTTGCTCCATTTTGTAATAAATTAACATTATGTTTACTTGATAAATTAAATTGGTCTATTTCTACAGCAGCAGCACTCATAGGACTTAAACCATAATAATCATCTAAAGGATTCCAAAGCTTAATATGTTTTAATTCACTATAGCCATTTTCTTGGTCTACTTCGTATGTATGCTGTACTTTACCATTAAGAATATATTGATATTTATCAGGAATTGCATTGCCACTACCTTTAATATTAATTCTATCAGGTCGTAATTGGTGCAGTTCTTTAGGTGCACCCTGTTCTGCTCCTACTTTTAAAATGTAAGCATTACCACTTAATAATATATAACCAAATAAACTATTAAAAAATTCAGAGTAAGATTGTAAAGGGTTAGGTCTTTTAAGTAAGTCTATTAATGGGTGTTGTTCAATTATTTGTTCCCCAGCTTTTACTTTAAATGCAACTGCACTTGCACCTTTACTTATTTCATTAACACATCTATAAACTATAGCATTTTTAAGATAACCTTCTTTAGCAAGGTCTTGATACTTATAAACTTTAGCATCTTGTGTACCTACACCAAAATAACCCATCATGTTGCTTTGTTTAGTTTCTGTAGGATTTATATTAAATATCCTTTGAAAAATTGTTTGTTGTGCCATTAGCTTATTCTCCAGTTAACCTGTCCTTTAGATTTACTAAGTTCAGTTAATCCCCAAACTAAAGCATCTAATCTGTCAGGTGAAGTATTTGTTTCGCCAGTATAACTGCACATTTGCTGTTCTAACTCAGGATACAAACCAATATGATGTACCCTATCTTGTTCATATAATGCTGCGATTGGTTCGGCTCTTAAAATTTTTCCTCTTGTTGCTCTTACACTTCTATAAGGAACATTAGTATCTATATTTCTTAATAGTCGTTCTACCAAGTCTCCACCGTTATTTGTTTCAGCTACAATTCTATCAGCTTCCCACTCATAAAATGCATTAATTGCTATTCTACCCCATTTATCAGCAGAATATCTACCAGACAAATCTTCTAAAACATAAAAGTTGTTATTAAAATCTTTTCCTACAACTATAATACCAGTTTCATCAGAATTTGCATTAGCTGTAACTGCAGGGTCAATTGCTACAATAATTTGTGATAAATCTTTCTCGGTATCTTTTAACAACCTACTTCTATCAATAAGCTTATTACTCCATAGAGCACCATCTATATCATCTACTATCTCTGCATAAAGCTCTTGCCTTCCTATAGTAGTTCCCTCGTATTTTTCTTTTAGCATAGTTAAAGCACTTTGTGCTAAGTTTGCTTCATTCTCAAATGTATTGCCTTTTGTTACATATACATCATCTCTTTCAACTAAACTTTTTATAAGTTGTATAGGTTTAGGTGTAGTAGTAATTACGCATTGAGGGTTGTTACCTAATCTAAGGCCAAACATTAACTGGTCAAATGCTTCAGGATAACGCCATGCTGCTACTTCATCACACCATGCTCTATGAAACTGTGGTCCTCTTAATCTATCAGGTTCTTGTGCTGCATAGCCTGTTATCTTAGAGCCATTATATAAACGAATTTCAGATACAGATGAACTATAGCCTTTTAAATCCTTAGAGTTTAAAAAACATTCTTTAGGTAAAATAGAAAGTAAACCAGAGTTACCTCCAAAGCATACCCTTCTTAGGTCTCCATGTGTAGGTGCAACTACAGCACAGTTAACATTAGGGTTTCTTAATGCATATAAAGCAATATCTTGTGCACCTGTCCTTGTCTTACCCCAACCACGTCCTGCTAATATAAGCCATATATAATGGTCAACTTTAGGTTGTAGTTGTTTATCCCTTGCAGTTTCTAGCCAACTAGTGCGTAGACTGAACGCTTCGGCTTCTGCTTTCTTCAACCTCGTCAAGCAGTTCCATAGCTCTTCTGAAGCTGTCGTTGTTTTCTGTAATTGTGGCATTTATATTCTCGGTTACTTCTCCAAGTGCTATTTTAGCTAATCGTTGTGCACTAAGTGCTGCATTAGCTAAAGCATTTACTTGTGTGGGTGGTAAACTTTTTTTACCTGTTTGAACATCTTGATTATGCTGTTGCATTATTTGACCAATCATTACATAGAGTCCACTAGCAATATTTAAACTATTGTCATCATTACTCTTAGACCTTTTGACTAAATCTTTTTTTCTTTCTTTATCAAGTTCTTCTAATAAATTAAATTGAAATTGTTCTTTTTGTAACTTCCAATTTTCTTTTCTAGCAACTCTGTAAACTGTTGACTGTGCTACTTTATATTTTTTTATTAACTCATCTAAGTTTGGATAATTTCTTTTATTATCTTCTTCTATACCTTGTACAAAATCATTTCTAATTTTAAGCTTCTTAGCATCAGTAAGTTTAGTAGGTGTAGTTTTTTTAGTCATAATTTCTAAGTAATTACCGCAATATTAGTCCATAAAGTACCTAAAATAAAGCAAATCCTAAAAAAAGACTATATTTATTCCAAAAAGGGTTTACTTTTGTATGCAACACTTTAATATAGTAAATATAAATTGAAAGGAGATAAAATGAGAACTACTAATACTTACAAAGAAGCAAGAGATAAATTCCTTGCAAAAGCTAATCAGCTATTTACTAACTACGATAAAGAACCTTCTATAGAATACTGTTCAGAAAGAATGGGTGGTTGGTTAATCTTTGATACAAGTAACATGATGATAGGTTGGGTTGGTAACTTAGGAGAGATTACTGTATACGACTACGAGCCTACTACTAAAGCTAACGCTACTAAAGAAAACTTTAGAGGTGCTAAGTAATGATTTTTAAACAAGAAGCACTAAATACTTTTACATCTAAGCAATTATTAGAGAATCTTAATAAAACATTTATAATACACGCACTTTGTAATCCTAAAGTTAGACCACAAATATCAAAGTATCAAAAACAAATTACACAAACTATATGGAAAAATTTTCCACAAGTTGCACAAAAAGAAGGTTTAAAAAAAATACAGGAGTAAATTATGGGTAATAGGGCAGTAATAACAATAAAAGATGTACATAGACCTAAAGAGGATTGGGCATCACTATATTTACATTGGAACGGTGGTCGTGATTTTGTAGAACCTATTTTAAAAGTTGCCAAGTTATATGGTATTAGATGTAACGCAGACCCAAGCTATGGTATGGCTAGATTAAGTCAACTAATAGGTAATACACTAGGTGGTACATTATCTTTAGGTGTTGGACCTTACAAATCGTTAGATACTAATAATTTTGATAATGGAACATACATTATTGATAATTGGGAAATAATAGAAAGAGAATTTTTTAGTGGCCAAGAACAGACCGAATACAATCAAGAAGAATGTATAAAAGAAATAAGAGAGATAAACGATACGATTTTTGATTACAAAGAAGATAATGTTACACAGATTCATGTCTAAAGGTAACTTTTTACAATTTAGTTTTACTTTTGGGATAAATACTATCTTTGTAAAATATAAGCTATTTAGCGAAGGTTTTGACAATACAGAAATGCATCATATAGAAATTAATGTAAAAAACGATAATGCTATACCACTTACAAAAACAGGTTACAGGTCTGAAATATTTCCTATGAAAAAAGGTAGCATTTTAAATAAACAAGAAATATTAGAATGGTTTTATAAAGAAAATGGTCAAGAACAACTAACTTTATTCTAAAAATACTTTAACTTTTTTTAAAACAATTTAGTATAGAAAAATACAGAGGTATAAATGTCTATAGAATTACTTAATCTATCTTTTAAAGTAAAAGGTCTTACACCTACTAAAAAATTAATTTTAGTTATACTTTGCAACTATGCAGACGAAAAAGGTAGTTGTTATCCAAGTTATCAACACATTGCAGATATAGTAGGTCTTAAAGATTCAAGAGGTGTTAGAAGAACTATTAAAGAGTTTGAAAAGCTTGGAATACTTAAAATACAAAATAGAATATTAGATAATGGAAGCTTTACGAGTAATCGTTATTACATACAACTAGCTAGGGGCATAAAGAACCCTATGGGTGCTGACACCCACACCCTCTGGGCATCACAGCCCTGTAATACTAAAGAAGATACTAAAACTCTTTATTCCACAGACTTTATTGATTTCTGGAACCAATACCCAAGAAAAGCAAGTAAATATGAATCAGCTAAATCTTATAAAAAAGCTATTCAAATAATACAAAAGGAAGAACTATTACAAAAAACAAAAGAATATGCAGAGTCTTTAGAAGAACAAAAAGATAAAACATTTATACCACACGCAGTAACTTGGTTAAATCAAAGAAGATATTTAGATGATATAGAAATTATTAAAGAGAAAAAAGATAGACCTATTGCAACTGATTGGGCAAAAGATTTAAAGCTATAAAGGAACTCTTTTTAGAGTCATATCATATTTATTCTTATTTAAGTTAATATCCTTTTTTCTAATTAACTTATTAATCTTAAACTGACTGTAATCTACATAATGATGTATACGATTAAACCTTTTTACAACCTTAGAAATATCAGGATAAACTTTTAATTGCATTTTAGATTTTTCTAATGTGCCTTCTTTATCATAAAACTCTTCGGAGTTACCACCTCTTACTGATTGTGTTGTTATTTTTTCTTGTAGAAAAGCATTAAACTGTATAGTACAAAGACCATTAGTTAACATATCTAAGCTTAAAATAGTATCTTCGTTGTATCTGCCACGCCACCTATAAGGCAAATCATTCTTTATAAAATTACAAGAATATATCCTTGTATTTAATATAAAAGGTGGTGTTTTATTCCTTGCTGGTTGAAACATATAATAGTTTGGCCCTGCCATACCAACATTCTCGTAACGTAAAACAAAATCTTCCATAGCTTTAAAAATAGTTCCACTAGATACTTTAACCTTTTCATTTAGGTTATATCGTCTAAAGCTTCTTATGTTATCGTCCATAACCCAATGATAGTCGTAGCCTTCTTTTATTGAATAATCCCATATAAAGTTTCTTGCTGGCCCTGGTCCAGTAGATTTAGTTAAACCTAAATCATCACAGGTATCGTACTTTTCTTTGTATGACATATCTAATTCTAGTAATTTATTTTTATCCTTTACATGTTTAAGATACATATCATATTCAGATGGTTCTATTACTAACCGATAAGGCACTTTCATATAATCTAAATATCGTGCTGTATATCTTGAATCTGCACGTCCTTTAGAAACTATAAATAAAGGATATTTAGGATTAGTCATATCTTTTACTTTCTGTATCCATAAATACTTGTTCTGGGTACCATATAGACTTAGTTTTTTCAGTATGATTTTGTTGTAACAATTCAAAGAAATTATCGCAATCTTCGTCAGAAGCAAAATGCACTATTACGCTTCTTACAGAAGTTTTATCACTTTGACTATATTCAGGCATACCTTCCCATTCATTTAAAATACTTTCTACAACCCTATCATCTTCAATAAAAGGCATAATCTGTTCTTTATCAAAACCTATTAAATTAATATTAAAGTCTGTATCTGTTAATTCTTTTATTTGTTTCCAAAGTAATTCTTCATCCCAAGTAGAGTTAATAGCAATTTTATTATCTGCAATATTAAGTGCTTTTTTTTGGTCTTCTGTTAAACCCTCTAAAATTATACAAGGCACAGTTTCGTAAATTAATGTTTTAGCTGCCATAAGTCTTCCATGACCAGCAATTAAAAAATTATTTTCATCTATAAGTAAAGGATTAGTAAAACCAAACTCTTTTATAGAATCTGCTATCTGAAATACTTGTTTGTTTGAGTGTTTTCTAGGATTTTCTGTATTTATTTCTATATCTTCTATATTTATTTCTTTTACTTTTATCATTTTTTATTCCTTTTGTATTCTTTCTCTTAAAGAGGTTGTTGAAAATGAGTGCTTTCTGTTTGTATAAAAAGTTTTTCCAATACCCTTACCAGTAAAATTTTTACCTTTATAATCATCTCCAACAAATCTAATATCAATCGGAGTTGATTCTAATAAGTCTAACAAGCTTGATTCTGTATCATAAACTAATATCTCATCTACAAACTTTATTGCACTTAGCTGTATAAATCTTTCATAAATAGACTGTATTGGAACATTCTTTTTTTCTCTGTCTAAATTAGGATTTGTTTGTAACCCTACAATTAAATAATCACAGTTATTTTTTGCTTCTTTAAGCATAACTACATGACCTGCGTGCAATAAATCAAAAGCACCACAGGTAAAACCTATTTTCATTTAGGTAATTCGTAAAAATCATTTGGTTGCACAGTACCTTCTGTTACTTGATACAGTATTTGCATTTCTTCTTTTCTAGGAATTCTTGTACCTGTTACCCATTTAGCTAATGTACCTTGTGGAATACGAACATCTGTAGCCATTTCTATTAAATCTATAAACGACATTTGTGTATGTTTTTTATTTTTTAAATATTCTTTTAAATGCATTATTAGTCCAAATATGAATTATAAGTTATATATAAAAGTTTTTAAAGAGCAATACTAATTTATATTTTATTCCAAAAAAGGTTTACATTAATAGAAAAACAAGTAAAATGTAATAATAAATTGAGGTAATAAAATGAAAACTTATATATTAATAACAGAAAGAACACAATATCACATATCTGCAAAAAACTTGCTTGACCTGTATCGTAAAATACAAAAACTTAAATTATATGATAATCAAATAATAAGCATTGACGACTCTATGTCATCATATCAATGGTCAGATTTCAAAAGCCATGCTAATAGAAATAATGTACAGGCAGTACAAGTTTTATAATGAGTAGCAATAATCCATTTAACCAGTTTGATATAGAGCATCTTTCAGCTTCTTCTATTAATACTTATATATTAGAGCCTGCTATGTTTGTATTTAGATATTTACATAAATTTAAAGGTACAGGCAATCCTGCAATGTGGCGTGGTACAACAGTAGATGAAATTACTGGAAACTCTTTAGAAGAAAACAAATCTATTGATATATTAATACAAGAAGCACTAAGCAGATACGATGGCTTATATCATTACTATTTAGATAAAATAGATATAGACACAAAGAAATACGAAAAAGAACGCAACCTTTTACCTTTATATGTAGAAACAGCAGTAAAGTTTTACCGAGAATTAGGCAAACCTGTTTCTTATCAAAAAAAAGTAAGCTTACAGTTTGAAGATCTGCCTATCCCAATAATAGGATTTATAGACCTTCAATATGAGGGTACAGTAAGAGATATAAAAACTGTACAAAGATTACCCTCTGATATACCACCTTCTGTTTGTAGACAGTTATCTGTTTACGCAAAAGCTGAGGACTCTAATGCCTTAGTAGATTATGTGCATGTAACTTCTAAAAAAGCAGAAGTTGTTACTATGCCTGTTAATAATATTGACGAGCATATTGCAGTAGTTAAGAAAGTAGCCATAAATATTATGAACTTACTCTCTTATTCAAATGATATAAACCAAATAGCTAATTTATTCTATCCGAATTATGACCATTTTATGTGGAACAATCCAATAGAAGTAGAAGAAGCTAAAAAAATATGGAGTTAAAATGAAACCTAATAATGAACTTATAAACGCTTTAATAAAAGCACAATCTAATATAGATAATGCTAATAAAGATGGTACTAATCCACACTTTAGAAGTAGTTATGCAACTTTAGAATCCTGTATAGATGCTGTAAAACAACCTTTACTAGATGAAGAAATAATGTTTTTACAAAAATCAGAACTTAGCGATAAAGGAATATGTATTGAAACAGTATTTTATGGGCATGGTAGCGAACTATCAGCAGGTAAAATATTTGTTCCTGCAGATAAAAATAACGCACAAGGGTTTGGTAGTGCCATGACCTATGCAAGAAGATACAGTTTAGTAACTGCTTGTGGAATAGGTGCAGGAATTAAAGTAGAAGAAACTGCTACTGTAGAGCCTACAGGTGCAGACGATGATGGTAATCAAGCAACAACTAATTTTGAAATGTAATGCATATACCAGAAACAATAAAAAGCAAACATATTACAAAGTTATCTATTAACGACCTTGTATTTCTTACTTTACTAAAAGCACAAACTAAAAACGAATGGCTTAAATTTAAAGATATACAAGTTCGTATAATGGGAGTATATGCAGAACGTGGCTTCAGTGAGGGTTATATTAAAAAAAATAAATATTATGCAACTCCTACAATAAGTGCTGCAATTAGAGCAATACGAAATAAAAAAAATCGTATTGCCTATGACCTACCAAACTTTGGAGAAGTAATAGATAAAAAAAAATTAGAAAATAGTAAAGCTATTGTATATAAATTAATTAATTTAGGAGTAAATTATGGCAACTAGTAGAAGTATAAAGGTTAATATTGAAGATGAGGTTAAGTTATTAGAACTAACTAACGACTTACGTTTTATTTTAAATAATATATCTGAAACTAATGATATGTGGTTAAGCGACTTAAATAATCTTAGAAAACTAGAATGTAAACTAGAAGATGTATTTAACTTTGATTATGACCCTAAAACATATAGATACATACTTAAAAATTCAAAAAGGAGTAAAAAATGAACGATAATTACGAAGAAAAAAATAACACAGGTGCTTTATTTCAAGATGATAAAGTAGAAGTTGTTAGAAAAGGTAAAATAAAAATTAATAATCAAATGCGATATGCAAGCATTATTAAATATCAACCACCTAATGAAAAACCAAAATACGAACTTTCTGTTTCTGTTGGACCATTATATTTAAACCAAGAAGAAGATAAAAAATCTGATAAGAGTCCTGACATTAGTGGCCCAATAAGTATAGATGGTAAGCAATATAAGTTTGGTGGTTATAGACAAACTTCTAAAAAGGGTTTGGAATATACATCTGTTTTACTGTACGAAAAAGAAGACAATGATTATCCTTTTCCAAGCCAAGATGTAGATGATGGTTTACCTTTTTAATTATAAAAATTATAGAAGCATTAAAAATACAAAACACAATTTTTTAAATCTACACATGACACAAAAAATTTGTGACGAAAAAAACAAAAACAAAAGATAAGAAGGCAGAGCATTTTAGTCATGCAACCTCTTGTAGTAATAATTTAGTAAGTAATCTAGGTACTACTGCAACTGCAAGTCTTTCTTTAGATAGCACTGCAATAGGAACAACAGGTGTCATAAATACTTGGGATAGTAAATATATATCTTGTGGTGGTAATACATGGTTAAAAAAAGAGCAATATTCTCCACAAGAAATTGAATTTTTATTTGCTACATCATCTTCACACAAAAGAAAGTTTAAAGTAAAAGAAATATTTAAACATGGCGTTTATATTTTATATAGAAAAAATGTAGTTGTTTATGTAGGAGAAAGTATGAACCCATATCAAAGAGTATGTAATCATCAAAAATCAGATAAAGAGTTTGATTGTTTTAGAATCTTATATTGTAAAAAAAGTAGGAAAAAATATTGGGAAAAAAAACTTATAAATGCATATATGCCTATATATAATAAAACAAATAAAAAAATACCTGCAAGACCTGTTTATTACGTTAATCCAAAGCTAAGAAGTATTTAAATGACAAAGAGAATAGTAAATAAAAAACATTTGCTTTATGTTTCTACACTACCTTGCTTTATTACAAAGGCAGGATTTATGAGTTGTAGTGGTCCAATACAAGTACATCATCTTTTAAAACCTAGCGATGGTAAGCGTGGTTGGTCTCTAAAAGCAGGAGATAATGAAGTAATACCTTTATGTATGTATCATCATGCACAGCTTCATACTAAGTATGGTAATGAGTTTAAGTTTTTAGCTAGATACGGATTTAAAAAAACAGCAGCACAAGAATATGCAAAGCAATTATGGGAAAAAAAAGAGCATTGGCTTGATACAGATGATGATTTACCCTTCTAAAAAAACTTAAATATTTATTCCAAAAAAGGTTTACTTTTTGCAAATTCACTATAGAATGGTAGTTATAAAGTTAAATTGAAGGAAAATAAAATGAAAAACTTAAATCAAATAAAAGAAAGAATTCAAAACTACGATTATATGACTTTTAGTCAATATAAAGAGTTAAAAGATAGCATCTTAAAACTAAACCAAAACCAAATTGTTGAAATCTACAGCAAGTACATTGACCCTATAGAAGAACTAGAACAGGAAGTATATTACCAAGTTATTGAATCAGAGTCAGAAACAAATTCCTTTTATAAAAGAACAAAGTACTTTTTTAAACTATCTGAAACTATTGGAACTGTAGTTTTAGATAACTACGAAAAAGAACTAGAAAAACCTATTGAAGTACAGATACAAGAAACACCTAATAATATACTTTTAGAAATGAATAAGTACAAAATAGGAAACTTAATGACACCTAAGTTAAAAGATTTAGTTGTTCAAGAATTAAGTAAAAGAAATTTATTGGAGAGTGCATAATGAGATACGAACTATATGTATATCTATCTAAAAGCAAGTTTTGGTTTAAAGTCTTGCAAACATCAGACCAACAATTCTTTGATTACAAGAAAAGAAAACTTGTAAAAGATGGTCATAAAGTAAAAGAATCTGTCAACTATATAGGTGCTTAATATGAGTAGATTATTTAGAGATAAAAAAGATAAATGGGATAACGAGCCACATTTGTTATCTGCAGAAGAAAGACTAGAAAGGGCACAGTTTGAATTACAAGTAGCACAAGACAATCATTTTGAAGCAGTACAAGAACTTTTAAATGATAGTCCTACTGCTATAATGTTTAAAGAGTTAAAAAATAGGGAGTAAATATGCATTTAGAAAATTTTGTATATAACAATAAAGATACATACATAAATAACTTTTATCGTTGGTATCATGCAAACTCTGTAGAAAGAGAAATATATAAAGAAGCAAAACTACCACAAGATGATGCAGAAATGATGTTTCGTAAGATGTGGGGTTACAAGCAATTTGAGAATGAGGTTTTTATTAATTGATATGAGTATTATCATAAATGAAAAAGAAACAACTTTAATTGTTAAATTATTAAAAAAAGCTATAAAAAAAAATACAT